>Ga0228710_1000020_pt1 | contig 114316 bp, 51 predicted proteins | sample MedpolnodulmetaG_FD_177995 | JGI IMG/M metagenome (GOLD analysis project Ga0228710, IMG submission 177995) | Root nodule microbial communities from Medicago polymorpha collected in Santa Monica, California, United States - pink nodules | ecosystem: Host-associated > Plants > Roots > Nodule...
CAAAAAAAAAAAAAAAAAGCTGGACGTAATACCACCTAAAAAAAATGAACGTAACAACACTTTCTTTTCTTTCTTAAATAAACGTAACCTTTTTTCTTCTTAAATGTAACTTCTTCTTTTTTTTAAAGTAATTTTTTTAATTAAATGTAACTATTCATTTATTACCAACCCTTAAAATCAGAAATTTATTAAACGTAACCTTTTTTTTCTTTCTTAAATGCAATTATGTATTATAATCGGTAAAATCGGTTTTAGTTAAATATGAGAAAAAAGAAATAAATTATAAGTTCAAGCTCTAATTGAAGTAGCATCTGAAAAATAAGTTATAAGATATTAAAATAAGCTAACATCGTCTTAAAAATAAGTTAATTGTGTTTGTAAGGGGGTTGTGTAGCTCAACTAGGTTGAACTAATGGATAAAGAATTGGAGATTCAAGGTTCAACCCACGACAAGGAGAGGAGGAAAAAAAAACTAATAAAAATTAACATATTACATTTATCATTAAAAAAAGACGACAATGGATAAAGAATTGGATTAACTTCATCATTAAAAAAATATTTTGGACTACATTGAACTCAAATGAAAAAGCCAAAGTAAACCGTCAATTTGGTCCCTGTTTTTGTAAGTGATTGTTAAATTAGTCTCTGATTCCATTAATATTTCAAAATAGTCCTTGTTTTTGTCAAAAGTTTCTCAATTAAGTCTATCGTCATGTGGAAAAAAAAACATAGAAACATGAGTTTAATTGAGAAACTTTTGACAAAGACAAGTACTATTTTGAATTATTGTCAAAAGTTTATCAATTAGACTCATGTTTCTATGTTTTTTTCACATGATGAGGGACTTAATTGAAAAACTTTGGACGAAGACATATACTGTTTCGAAATATTAATAGAGTCAGAGACTAATTTGAGAATCACATACAAAGACAGGGACCAAATTGATGTTTTACTCGGAAAAATTATAAAGTACTAGTCTACAACATGGGACCATGGAATAACATTGTCTCTTTCGTTATTTGTTACTATTGAGAAACTGAAAGTGTATCAGAAAAGAGAGAGAAAGATAACAGAAAAGAAAAGATTGAGAAAAATAATATTGTATCATTGAATGAATAGAGATAACAAGATTACAACTATTTATAGAACATCTCAAGGTGGAGTACACTAAGCTACCATGAGCATTACATATGTGATTGTAACTCTAACTGTAACTAACTATTCAACCAGCTAAGGGTTTAGTTAGCTTGTAATGCAAGTCACTGGTGTGTAGTGTGTTCCTCCTCTTTATCTTTGATCATTTGTGTTTCTATATCTTTCATGTTATTCTTCAATATCCTCCCACAAGCTAGAGCAATGATAAATATTTATCATTCCAAGCTTGGAAACAAAAGAATTGAATTTTGGAGGTGGCAGAGGTTTAGTGAGGAAATCAGCAAGCTGTTCTTCAGTAGGTATAGGGAGTAACCTTAGTATTCCTTTTTGTACCTTTTCTCTGACAAGATGACAATCTATTTTCAGATGTTTAGTTCTCTCATGAAACACTGGATTGGAGGCTGTGTGAATTGCACTCTGACTGTCACAGTATAACACAGGTTGTCTGACACAAGTAACTTGTAAATCCTTCAAGAAATATAGAAGCCATTGAAGTTCACAAGTTCCAGTAGAGAGTGCTCTATATTCTGCTTCTGAGGATGACCTAGAAACAGTTGCCTGCTTCTTTGCACACCATGAAATCAGTGAGGAACCTAAGAAGAAGCAAAATCTTGTTGTTGATCTTCTAGAGTCAATACATCCAGCCCAGTCAGCATCTACATAACCAAGGAGTTGTAAATCAGATTGTCTAGGGAAAAATAAACCAAGTCCAGGGTTATGTTTCAAATATCTAATGACCCTACAAGCAGCTTTATAGTGTGATATAGTAGGAGCATGTAAGAATTGACTGAGTTGTTGGGTTGCTAGTGTGATGTTTGGTTTGGTAGTGTTGAGATAGAGAAGTCTTCCGATGAGTCTCTTGTAACAAGACACATCAGCAAAGGATTTGCTATTGTCTTGGTGCAATTTGATGGAAGTATCCAAAGGAGTGGTAGTAGGTTTAGAGGCTAGAGGGCCAGAAGAATTTAAAAGGTCAAGACAGTATTTTCTTTGTGAAATAGAGATCCCCTTTCTGGAATGAGCAACCTCTAATCCTAAGAAATACTTTAGAATTCTCAAATCCTTGATCTTGAAATGAGTATCAAGTATGGTTTTGATTGTAGTGAACTCTATGATAGATGAACCAGCAAGGATAATATCATCTACATATACTAATAAGGCAGTAAAATCAGAACCTTGTTGATTAGTGAAGAGTGAATAGTCTGATGATGACTGTGTGTAGCCTTCTATTATCAATAAAAAGGTCAACTTCTCATACCACTTCCTGGTATTGTCATGTAAACATGTTCTTGCAAATCACCATGCAAAAAGGCATTATTTACATCTAACTGATGTAAATGCCAGTTTTTGATTGAGGCTATGGCAAGCAAAATTCTTACTGTGGTAAGCTTGGCTACTAGAGAAAAAGTGTCAAAGAAATCAACTCCTTCAACTTGATTGTATCCCTTAGCAACCAATCTAGCTTTGTATCTCTCTATACTTCCATCTGCTTTATGTTTGATTTTATAAACCCACTTACTTCCAATAGGCTTCACATTGTGGGGAAGATCAACAATAGACCATGTTCCATTCTTAGCTAATGCACCTAATTCAGATTTCATAGCTTTTAACCAACATTCAGACTGACAAGCTTCTTTGTAGGTTTTTGGCTCAGTACATTGTGTGACAGACATGGAAAAAGCTTTATGGGATGATGATAAATGTGCATAAGAATGAAATGATGCAATAGGGTAAAAAGTACCTGAAGATTTTGGTGCTGGTGCAGTGGAGAATGAAGAATTAAATACATAATCTGCTAGATAAGAAGGTGCATTCTTAATTCTAGTAGGCTTTGAAGATGATGATAAAGGAGTATCTGTAAGTTCAGTGGTAGGTGAATTATCATTGTGCTTATCAAGTGGTGTTTGTGTAGGAGAAATGTGAGAAATTTTTTGGTAAGAGGTAGAATCATTATGAACAGAAGAATCATTATGATCTGAAGGGTTGGGATTTGAATTTTGATTTGAGAATGTAGGAGAGGTGTTTGAGTAGTAGTTCCATAGAGGTGGTGATGATACAGGTTGATAAGGAAAGATATTTTCATGATGTGTAACATTTCTAGAAACAAAAATTTCCTTATTATGTATGCCAAGCAAAACTACTCCTTTCATGCCATGTTTATAACCTAAAAAAACACATTTTCTTGCTCTAGAAGCAAGTTTGTTTCTGTTTGCTTGCAAGGTAGAAGAAAAAACCAAAGAACCAAAAACTTTCAATTGATTTAGATCAGGTGACTGTTTATGTAATAAAAAATAAGGAGTGTTATTATCAATTATAGGGCTGGTCACTCTATTTATGATGAAAACAGCATGAATAGCAGCATAAGACCAAAATTGTTTTGGGAGATTTGATTGAAAAAGCAAAGCTCTCACTATGTTTAAAATGTGTTGGTGATTTCTTTCAACTCTAGCATTTTGTTGAGGAGTTTCCACACAACTTCTTTGATGTAAAATTCCTTTGGAAGAATAAAAAGTTGGCATGAGAAACTCAGGGCCATTATCACTTCTTATGATTTTAACTTGACAAGAAAACTGATTTTCAATAAGAGTAATAAAATCAACAATGTGTTGTCTAGTTTCAGCTTTTGTTTTCATCAAAGTTAACCAAGTATATCTACTAAAATCATCTACTGCATTGAGAAAATATGAATGACCATGTATGGATTTAATAGAAATGGGACCCCAAATATCAAAATGTATTAGCTCAAAAGGTTGTTTTGCTTTATTACAACTGGGAATAAAAGGAAGTTTTCTATGTTTGGCAAAATGGCATACATCACAGGTAGCTTTGCTATCAACATTTACAAAAGGAAATTTGGAATGTAAAGTGTTTATTCTAGAAAAAGAGAGTTGACCAAGTCTAAAATGCCATAAGGCACTGTCAGGTAAAAGAGTGGAGGGTGAATTGACAATGCTTGAGCTGCAAGCCATCTTATCTGGTGGAGTCAAGTAATATAATTCTTCTCTCCTTTCACTAGAACCAATCAACTTTTGAGTATTCTTTTCCTGAATAAGACATTTGGAACCATTAAAACTAACAATGCAATTTAATGAATCAGATATTTTTGACACAGACAACAAATTGAAGTGGAATTCAGGAACATATAATACATGAGTTATTGAAAATTTTGAACTAAACTTAATGGTTCCAACATGTTTGGCTATTGCATAGTGGCCAGTAGGCAATTTTATATGCATGGGAGTGATTTCATTGTAAGAATGAAACCATTGAATATTTCCACAGATATGGTCACTAGCTCTTGAATCAATGATCCAAGAGTTCAGAGCAAAACTATGATATGTTAAAGAAAAGATGGAACTAGTATTGTGCTTACCATATGATGTATGACCAGATGGAATGGAAAAAACTTGATTTGCAGAAGCTTGTGTAGGCACTGAATCTTGTTTAGAAGATGAAACCTGAAGCAAACTCATTAGCTTCTCATATTATTCATTTGTGATAGATGTAGAAGCAACTCTCCCAGTCTCATCAGGAGTGGAAATTTCAGTCTCTGAAGATGCAGCATGATTAGCATAAGAAGAATTATTGAAATTTCTCTGAAGATGAGGAGGGTATCCATGCTTTTTGTAGCAGGTTTCTATGGTGTGATTGCTTCTACCACAGAAAATACAAACTCTATTCTTGTTATAACTGGAATTAGAACCTTGATTGGTATTCTTGTACATATTTCCAGAATTACCATATTTAGGTTTACCAGAATTCACAACATTGATAGAAGGTAAAGAATCTTCAACAATGGGTGTAAAATTACCCTGCCTTTCATGCTGCAATACCATGAAAAAAATCCTATTCATTGGTGGAAGAGGATCCATGAGAAGGATCTGAGACTTAACCATGTTAAAATTGTCATTGAGACCAGTAAGAAAACGCATAGCATACAGCAAAATGTGATTTTTCCGAGTAGTGCACATAGCATCACAAGAACATTGAACTCTGCAACTACAACTAGGCATAGGCAAATATATCTCTAATTCTTCCCATAACACTTTCAATTCAGAGTAAAATGTAGTAACCGATTTGGAATCTTGTTGTAAAGAATAAATCTCTTGCATAAGTTAAGAAATTTGTACCAAATCACCTTGAGCAAAGCGCTCCTTGAGGTCATTTCACACATCCATGGCGTTTTCCATGAAAACAATAGATTGAGAAATTGAAGGATCTACTGAATTCAAGACCCATGAATGAATTAGCATGTTACACCGATTCCAAGCACGATGGGGGGGCGGGGAGTTGTGGCCTATAAGAAAATTTATTGATTTTCCCGATGATGGTACTAATGATGGTGCTAAAAGTCTGAAGTGCATCAGTTGAAACAATTAACATTAGTTATTATTTACAATTTGTTGTGTTTAACGAATGTTTATTGTGATTCCATTTAGATTGTGTGATGGTGTTAGAACACACCTTAGAGTGTGCTCATTTTAATGTCATAGTTTCAATTCTCTCACGTGTTAATTTTGATGGGCTAATTTGATTTCTCAAAAATAAAAATAATGTCTATTGTGTAATTGATCTTACCACATGAGCTCTTCTTTCTCTTGATAATAGTAATTTGTAGAAGGTAACTAATATTGTTACACATTTTTATGGTACAAGCTCGGTTCATGATTTGAACATAGGAGTTTTTTTCCGCAAGTTGTGGAGGTAGTCATGATAGAAATTTCACATGAAGGAGAGTTACAATTTGAGAATGGTTCACCAATGCGTGTGTTGTGAACAACAAACACACATAAAACTTTATTTTCAATTGTACACCTTGACCAGGCTTGGACAGAAGTAATCCCAAATAACCAAAAAGTAAAATAAAATCTTCAAATTTTGAGTCTAAGTCAAGGTGACTTTCAACTGTTAAGAGTTTGCTTCAACAAAATAGGTAAAGCATGTTGTACTTTCAATTGTTTTTTGGCTTCTTTTGCTTCACGAGTAACAGCTACACATAGGCATGCAAATCAAAAGACCAATGTTATTGTCAATAAATAGGTTTCTTCTCCCTCAACCTATCAATCATCTAAGAATCCGAATACTCTCCTTCTACTCGCTCTCTCAATCTACTCCTTCTATCCCTCTCTAAATTTTAGAGAGAAAAAATAAAGATAGAAAATCAAGAGAGAGATAACTATAAAATGTTGAAGGAGAGAGTGATCGAAATATATTATCTAGTTTGATAATCTCACGGTCACCCTCTATCTTTTCCATTCCTCTTTTTCTTAATTGTTTTACTTCAAACCTCCTCCTTCCTTTTTTTTTGAACGATCAAACCTCCTCCTTCCTTGAGTAGTTGAAAATATAGGTTAACATATTATATATGTGTGTGTGTGTGGGCGCACGCCAATAATTGATGATATATATTACTTCGATCTTAAACATATATAAATAAGCGTTAAAATGTAAACCTATTTGAATCAAATATTTTATGCTTTTATTTAAGTTTAGTGAGAGTATGGACATAGCACTCTAATATTATCCACCAAAAAAAAAGTTTAGAGAGAGTATGTGTTTGTTGGTGGCATCAGCGTTCTTGATAGCCCACTTCTTTCTTCTCATCCCTCCCTCCATAACTATATGTGCATACAACACCACAAACAACGAGTAATACACAATGTCTAACACATTTAAAAAGTTATACGAAGTAGCATATCAAAGTTCAAAGACATGTAGAGTATTGTATTTGTGGTTGTTCTCCATATGTTTAGAGAGACATTGTGTCTACTAAATAATATAGTAACGACTTTATGAATTTTTGAAAGAGAACAATTATACAAAACCGGAAATAGCATATTTAGATTGAATATGTCTGTTCTCATGCTCTTGTTTCATACATATTATTGTTGAAACCCTTGAAACAAGTGAAATTGATTCATCGTGTTTATTGGACCATAGTCTATCAATGATTTAAAAAAGTTAGCAGAACAATACATAATCACTGGTTTTTAGGATGTTCCAATAGAATAGTGAATCATTTCAATCTCGTGTTTAAGGTGCTGCAAAAATAATATGGATGAATTTTAAAGTGACCAATTGATGTGAGATTTTTTGTTTTGTTTGATGGTGCTCTTTCAAGATTTCTAGTTGCTATAATTATTTTCTAAGATCACGATGTGTTTTATGAGACACATGACGACCAACCACAAATAAATCACACTTTATCTATTTAGGTATGAAATATTTGATATTGACGTGGATAAGGTCATGAGGATATATCTCAAGTTCCCCTACTCAAGCCTCTTATTAAAATTATACAATTATTATATTTATTGTGGGTTTAATGTGGTTACCAGCCTTTTATTATTATATTTGATAAAAGTAATGTGGTTACTAGGCTTGACCATGAATTTATCAAAAAAAACTTTCTTTTCAATTGTACACCTTGACCTGGCTTGGACAAGTAATCCCAAATAACTAAAAACCAAAAAGTAAAACAAAATCTTCAAATTTTGAGTCTAAGGTGACGTTTAACTGTTAAGAGTTTGCTTCAACAAAATAGATAAAGCATCTTGCACTTGCAATTATTTTTTGGCATCTTTTGCTTCACGAGTAACAGCTGGCACATAGGCATGCAAATCAAAAGACCAATGTTATTGTCAATAAATAGGATAGGATTTTTCTCCCTCAACCTCTCATCTCAAGGTTACTCTATTATCTCTACCTTTCCTCCAATTTTTTTATTTGTTTTGTTGTTTTACTCTAAACCCCTTTTGTTTCACTTGTTTTGGTTCATGAGTAGTTGAAAATATAGCTTAAAGTTAATAGATATTATATATATATATAGGCCTATAATATTGATGATATGTGTGTTTAGTGGTGGTGGATGAGGGTGAGGGTGCCTCCCACATTAAAGAGAAGAATCTGAAACCTTACTTGCCCACTTATTTCTTCTCATCTCTCCCTCCATAGCTATTTATGTATACAACATCACAAAGAACAAGTGATATATGAAGAGGACAAAGACATGTAGAGTGTCATATTTGTGGTTGTTCTACATGTGTTTAGACTTTAGAGTGATAAAAAAAGGGTAATCCAGTGCACTAAAGCTCCCGCATACGTAGGGTTTGGGAAGGGGTCTCACCAGAGTGATATGCTACGAAATAATATAGTAACGACTTTAAGAATTCAAACTAGGTTCAAAATTCTTACCTTGGATGGCTAGTTAGGTTTCATACATATTATCGTTCAAACCCTTGAAACAGGTCATCTATTGTAGGGACGGAGGGAGTATTATATATTGCTTTAAGTCTCATCAATTATGGTTCTGCATCTAGAACCTAATTTGATCTATATACTACTTCTAGTCACAATGTTAATCCCTTTTCTTGTAACTTGTAACAATGCAACTTATTCATCCTTTGTGCAATTTTTTTTCCTTTGTTGTATCATGTATGGCCTTGTAGACTTTGGCATAATCATAACGAGTTGCTCAAATATGTCCCAAAACTTTGTAATAAATATGTCATTACCTAAATTAAAGCATTTCCGATTTCTATTACCTCAATCATATCGGATATCAAATTAGTCATCATGTGGTTAATCATTTTACTTAATATATATAACTAATTTGTGTTGCTGCTTGTGCATGATTCCCCGGGGTCTATCTTCTTAAACCAAAGTCAATGTTTTCTTTGCAAGAGACTCATGTCATATTATATATCCTTACAAATGAAAGTTAACCCTAGTGACTTCGCACACATGAGGAAGTCTTGTATAGTAGTCGGATCTATTTGGTCACAATATTTAGACAGACAAACATTTAAAAGAAGAAAAAAACATATATGTGTGTGAGAGAGAGAGAGAGTTGCGCAAATTGTCTCATTGCTATTTTGCTAGTTTTCGCATCTCGAGTAATCATCTTTGGAACCCTCCGGAATGAAATATGCAAGTAGGATAGTTGAAAAGTTTATGTATTTAGATTAAATTTTTGACTACATGTACATTGAATGGAGTATTTTAGTCAAAGGTTGACTGCCTATCAATTATTCGCTTTTAATTGTACCTTCATGACTCCCTTAAACAAAGGGAAAAGCAAAAAGTCTAAGTTGATTAATGAAAGATGGAATTGAATCTCACCATGTGAAACATGAAACATGATTCTCAAATATATTATTTGTAAATAAATAGAAAGGTTGATAACTAGACATAGATGCATTTCATCATTATTCAAACATTAACCTTAGGACGTAGATAACAAAATTTAATTATTTAGACATTAAAAAAACTGCTATAATTTGAATAATTTGATCAATTTGCAAGGCAACTTGACCATAATTTGGAAGGGAAGAAGTATCATGATAATTAGGATCATTAATACAATCACTAATGTCATGTATAATGTCGTTTGCTCCAACACTCATGAGATTATAATTTCCCTCCTTCAAAACTCTTTCTATGTTCCCAAGCACAAAAATGGCACCTCCATCAGCAAAATAATATTTCAAACAATTTTTGTAATGGGTTGAAGCTTTGACATCTTTACCACTTTGTGAGATCAACGTATTGATTAGCTTCACTGTGTTAGTCAATTTGACGCGAAGAACGTCAATTGTGTATTGCGCAAGAGTAACTAGGTCTGCACCTTTTGCCCCTCCGGGCTTTGAATTGAGAAGAGTTGAACAAAAGGAAGGGTTTTTGGCTTTTTGGCAAATGACATTGACTTCCACAATTTTGCTAGAATATGAGGATGTAACACAAAGAAGAAGTACTAGCAAAAATGAAAAGTGATGAACCATTGTATTGTTTTTTCTTATTAATTTTCCTATCTTTGTATTTTCACTATGAACGGTTTCTCCACTTGATTTTATAACTGTCACAAGGGTAAAGTATGAATTATGAATTTTCAAATGCATTAATTATTTTAATTAAATCTTAATGGTGTCTTTTACTCAAGTTAAAGTATTCTCAACACAAGTCAAATTGTGTGTTTTTTAAGCAAACAAGTTAAATTGACCTCCTTCAAAAAAAAAACAGTTAAATTGACTTGAACCTTTTTTCCTTTTAGAGAAAGTTGACTTTAAATTTATTTATTTTTTGACAAGAAATTGGCTTGAAACTTGAAACAGGACCCATAGTATAAATACTACGGATGTGGTGCGAGACCTCCAAATTCTTTTTTTCAACAAAATCAATAGGAACCATTGAATTTAAATAAAAACTAATAAAGGGTTGAGATCTAAAGAAATGATGACCCACTAAAATTTTATTATTTAAAAGCAATGGAATTCATTATCCAAAAAAAAAAGGAATGGAATTTGGAATTACCTTTATTAAAGAGTGCTTTGGGAACTGTTTAAAAAATTGAAAACTCCAGGAACCGTTTATAAACATTAGTATGGATTTTATTTTGTTACAATTGCTAATGGAGTTTGATAATTTTCATTAAACCTCTCTTAAATTCTTTCAAAAGAAAATTAAACCTCTCTTAAATTAAATTTCATTTCCATTGAACCCTCTGTTATTAAATTTGGTTTTAAATAAATTATCATTTTAAATTAAAAGTGATTTTTTATTTATTTTTTTGCAAAATCACCTGTCAATTAAAGCCATGCATAATATACAACATAAATTCAGACATTTTTGTATAATTTATTAGGGACATAATTCACAAACAAAGATAGTGAAGTTGGTCCTATATCAAAATTCTAAATAATCAATTTTGAAAAAAATCATACACAAACATACTTCAGATTTCGTGTCTCTCTTCTCCTTCTCTCTTTTGAGCCATCATCAAAACCCTAGTTTATTTTCCTTCATCTATCAAAGAGTAGTGATTCAGGGTCAATTTGACCCAAAATCACCCCTCTAACTCGTTTTTCTCTTCTCTTTTATTGAAATAAGTGATTTTCACATCTATTTCGTTTTCTCTTTCGTGATTTTGTCGTCTTAGTGCGACATTGTATTGTTCGTCGTCTTTGTGCGACATTTGTTGTCTTTCTTGTTTTGTTCAGGTATTTGTTCGGTTCAGATTGTCAGATCAGTTTAGATCTAATGCAGATCTAATCAATGACTTTGGCGTCATCAACGTTGCAGATCCGGAGACATGGGTATTATGGAGACTTGAATATAGTCATAAGTGTAGGCTTTTGTACTTTGCGTTTTATGCTATTAACATGAATGTTGTGAGTTTGTTTGCAGATTCATCCTTTTTGTTTTTAGCAAATTTGCATTGTATCGATGTACTCTATGAATTTGAATGAATGAATATCATTTATTTTTGTAAAAAAAAAAAATCATACACTAAATATGATCTGCATAACACGTGTCAGAACTGTAGTCCATGAACAGTTGTGAATGAACAATTATATGAAATCCTAAAATTTCTTATATTTTATCGAAGGTAATCAAACTAAATATGAACCTTATGCAATTGGTCCCATCTAAAAACCGTAAATCAATAATAATGAATAATCGCGCACCTAACCTATTTTGCATAGTAAATTTCAGAACCTAAGTGCACAAACTAATCAATGCAGAAATTTCAACTCTTAATATCTAACATGCATAATGAACCCTTTGCTTTTTATAAGTTGGTCTTTTAAAAGGTAAGGGGAAACCCACGTTTATGTCTCTAATTTACTTACAATCTTCAAGAATCTCGAATTTTTCTCAAGTTTCTTTGTCTTTCTTGAAAACCTATTTCCATTACTTTTACTCTTCTTATATCAAGCTTCGTAGACTCAAAAACGAATGCTTAATCTAATTTAGTCTTGCATGTGGATTTGATTGAAAATATGTGGACGAATTTTGAGAAAGAAAAGAAGTTTGGGTAGAAGGAGGTGTGAGAGGCCAAGAGTGAGGTAGAGGAAAATATAAAAATTCTAGTTTACTCTTGTTACAATCCTTATATATGTGTAAACAAATTATCCCTTTTGTCCTCACTTAACACATTAATTTCCTTTAAGTTGTATTCTAAATTTTTTAACCTTTTGTCCACTGTTTAATTTCTCCTCTGATTCATTTAATTGTTAATGTTAAAAATGTTGTATGTATGAAGTTAAAATATAATTTGATTTGAGCAATTTTCATAGAAGATATTCAAGGAGACCCTTTAAAATTTGATTCTGTAGTTTTTGATTATTTTTAGATCGAATTTTGGTTTTTAACTAGACCAATTTAGATGAAAATACACCTACTATTGGTAGCAGTGTGAACTATAAGAATTTATTGATTTTTAAAAAGAACTTAATTTTCAATTTTTAACATAGCTTTAATTGATTTTTGTCTCTCTAATTTTACCCTCTAACCAATAACATGTGCATTAAAAGCAAGCTATTATTTTTCACTCGGTATTAACTATAATGGAAATACATCAATGGCATATTTTAACATAAAATTGTAGGGGAGTGTAATTCAAGCATGAGAGAAAAGTGTAATTTACTATAAAGATAATTATGCAATATCAACATCTTCTTTCACCTATCATTATTAAATTTATTAAATCTAAATGTGACAATTATTATGGATGAAAGGAGTAGGATTTTAAACATTTCTATCTTTCAAGAATTTTTTTTACTGATTTTTCTAAATGTATAATATTTTATTATATTTTAACTTTTCTAACTAAATTTAAGGAAGAAAAGAATTAGTTCGTACACCCTAACTTTACGTACAATGCTAATATTGTTATGTTGAACATCTTCATTTAAGTTTGAATTCGAAACCTTACAGTTATGTGTGTCTAAGTTTCACTGGTATTTTTCATTGGCTTTTACTTTTCCCACTCTATGTTATTCTTGTGCGCCCTATTTTCTTTCCAAAATTACCTTTTGTTCGGATTTTAGAATCTGAAACAAGTTTGGATTCTAAAATCCGAAATGCCTCAAACACTAAAGGTCAACATGACTGAGTTCTACCCTTAACAAAAGTAGGGTGAAACCACCTCCGAAATGTGTACTTTGGATTTTATTTGCATGCTTCGAATTATATATTCCGAAAAATCAACTTTTAAAAATGGGAAAACTTTCGGATATTTTCGGATTGTATAATCCGAAAACTTTGAATATATACGGTTCACCCAGAACCTAGCAGAAGTTCACCACCTTTATCACCAAACACTCCCTACGCCTCCAAAAACACACCATTTTGGACGAAAACGTGATTTGGAGTAGCAATCTGGTCATCAAGGGGCGTTTACAACATCATTTTCGTCTGAATGCAAAGGTAATGTTTATATAAAACCTCCCTCGTTCGATTTCTAGGAGCTTTCCTTTTGATCATGTTAATGAATCTGTACTAGCAAGATTCAGATTCTAAAATCTGAAAACCACTAGTACCTGGTTGCATTTTCTAACCATGCTTTCCCACTGTTTCAGTAATGGATGTCCCCGTTGAGGCCTCCAATGAATTGCCACCTTAGATTGAACCTTCTATTGTGTTTCCAGTTGTTGCACTTGAAGTTATAGATGATTCCGGAAATGCCAAAGATGAGGATCCTCCTCCGAAAGTTGACATTCTTCCGACGATACGAAAGTAGAAGATGCTCCTCCGGTTAAGGAAAAGGAACAATGGAACTTCAACTACTATCAAGAATATTTATAATGCTTGTCACATGTATATGCAGTCCATTAGGGGTACGAAAACAGACATGCAGCATCTCTTGAAATCATTGGTTGAGAATGAATATGTGTATCATTGTAGGAAGGATCATGATTCTGATGATGTCAGTGATATTTTATGGGCGCATCCAAATGATATTAAGTTGTTTAACACGTTCTCTACGGTGCTTGTGTTGGATTCCACTTATAAGGCCAATAAATATCGTCTTTCGTTGCTTGAGTTTGTTGGTGTCACTTCTACCGAGTACATGTTCTCTATTGCATTTGTATATATGATGTCTAAGAAGGAAAATAACGTTACTTAGGCTCTTGAGAGGTGTCGTGATCTGTTGCATTCAAAAGATATTTCACCCAAAGTAGTTGTCACTGACCGTGACCATGCTTTGATGAATGTTGTGGATACTGTTTTCCCAGAGGCTAGTGCTTTGTTGTTTGAGTATCACATTGAAAGAAATGTTAGACCAAAGCGTAAAACGGATTGCGAAGTTAAGGATCTCCAAGGCAATAATGGGAAAGAGACCAAGTCAAGTGAAATGTGAAGATGATCATGGTTGAATGGGAGGATATTGTGAATTGCGATATAGAGCAAACATGTATTGATAATTGCAACCAATTCAAAGTTATATGCGACAAGTTTCCTAAGTTTTTGAAATATGTTGAAAATACAATTTTTGGTCCGATGAAGGAGAACGTTGTGAAGTTTTGGGTCAATAAAGTCATGCATATGGGAAATAGTACAACGAACAGAGTAGAATCTTCACACAGCCGGTTGAAAAAATATCTGACTAGTAGTACGGGTGATTTAAGTACAAATTGGAACTCCATTTAAAACATGTTAGAGTCACAATATACTCAGATACACGCATCATTCCATACGAGCATGACCATGCTTTAACATAGGTTCAAAGGAAAGTTGTTGTGGTCTATGTTGATTAGAAACATATCAAGGAACACTTTGCATTATCTCGCAAACGAGGCTGATTGAGCATTTGTGTATGGTACGGATAAATCTAAGTGTGGTTGTTTAATTATAATTACTAATTACATATTGCCGTGTGTGTATGATTGCATTAAGATTAAGAACAGCACCCCCATCCGCCACCGCAAAAAAAGGTCACCACTAAAAGAGCTTCTTAGAAAGATAAACACATCATTTGGTCGACAAAGCAATCACCTTCGCTCCGGAAGCATGTTGACTCCCAGGATCCATAGACACATGCTTCACAAACATATTCTTAAATGAACGTAACAACACTTTCGTTTCTTTCTTAAACGTAACCTTTTTCTTCTTTTTAAATGTAACTTTTTTTTAAGGTTAAAGTAATTTTTTTAATTAAATGTAACTATTTATTTATTGGCAACCTTTAATATCAGAAATTCAATTAAACGTAACCTTTTTTTTTCTTAAATGCAATTATGTATTATAATCGGTAAAATCGAGTTTTAGTTAAAATCATGAGGGTAAAAATGAGAAAGAAAATAAGTTGTAAGTTAAAACTCTAATTGAAATAGCGTCTTAAAAATATATTAGAGTTTTTTGTTAGAATAGATTAGAGTTGATCCATTTGGACTGTTTTATCACGATGTATTTCGATTTAAGATAGTAAAATTAGCTAGTAGCGTCTGAAAAATAAGTTAATTGTGTTTTTGTCCCGACTTTGGTATATTCCATGTAATTCAATATCAGATTTTGGACTACGTTAAGAGGGGTTGTGCAAATCAACTAGCTTGAGCTAAGGGATAAAGAATTGGACTTCAAGATTACTCTTGAGAAGGAAAGGAGAAAAAATAACTGACATAAAAATTAACAAACTACATTTATCATTACAAAAAAGATATTGAACTACATTGAACTCATATTGAATGGAAAAAAATAAAGGATATTGGGAGAACAGGGTTTTGGAGTGTTCATTTTTATTCAAAATACAAAATCCTTCTCATTCAGGAGAACTCAAAAATTGTAGTGGAGAAAGATTTTCAAATCTATTCTATGTTGTGATAATATTGTTAAAATTAAAAATGTATTAATCATAAACATTAATTTATCATTCTCTAAAAAAAAAATTAAAAAAATATGAATGATTTCTTCATTTTCCACTATATTTTTCACCGTCCAAAACCCTTCTTTTCCCTCCCCTTCAAACCCCTTAGACAAAACCTTAGATAAATAAGTGGGTGTCTGGGTTCAAACTCATGTCCTCAAATATATTATGCAACGCCTCCAACAATTAAGCTAAGTACGCAAGACGCACAAAAACCTCAAACAATTTTAATTTAATTGGATTCCTAAATTTTTAAATAATTTGTAATTAGGTGCCCTAATTTAGGGACTCAATTATTGTTAAATCAACAAATATTATTAACGCCACACATAAAAACCCGCAACAACATAAAAAAGCAATAAAGCAATACACAAGGACCGTATACAAATTTCTTTAGTAGAGGACTCAAAAACAAATATATTTAATTTAGAGAATTAAATACAAATTGTTTAAAAGTTTAGAGCCCGAATTAAAGTTATTTAATATTTTAGTAGACGCCTAATTGTAAATTACCTAAAAGCACAAGAACTTCTTCACAAATATCGGTTCATATATATTAAATATTTTTGACAGATTCAGCGACTCAAATTGGGGACATATTTTAAAATTTTCAAATAGTTAAAGACTGCAAATAATTAAACCTATATTGTATTGTGTATATGAGTACTTCTCTATTAAGGATTTTAAAAAATAAAATATTAATTAAATTGACATCAATTATCATTTTACAACCGTTTTAGAGAAGATTTAAATCATATACTTTTAAGTTACAAATTTACGCTCTTGGTACCTACCTAACACCTCAAGTGTGATTTATAAATCACACATAAAAGAGTAGATGTAACATTGATATACGGAATGTTTTAAAGCTTTGGATACGATGTCTAAATTGATTTGTGTGGTTACTTTAACTCAATGTGTCGACCCATGTGAGTTGTTAATCTCTTCTAAGGCTTTAAACTCATCAATTATGGTTCTACGTCTAGAACCTAATTTGATCTATATAATACTTTTGGCCAGAATGTTGATGCCTTCTCTTGTAAGTTGTAACAATGCAAACTTATTCATCCATTGTGCAATTAATCAGACATGATTCTCAAATATATTATTTGTAAATAAATAAATAAATAAAAAGGTAGATAAATAGATATAGATGCATTTCATTATTATCAAACATTAACCTTAGGACGTACACAACAAAATTTAATTAATTAGACATTAAAAAAACTGCTATAATTTGAATAATTTGATCAATTTGCAAGGCAACTTGACCATAATTTGGAAGGGAAGAAGTATCATGATAATTAGGATCATTAATACAATCACTAATGTCATGTATAATGTCATTTGCTCCAACACTCATGAGATTATAATTTCCCTCCTTCAAAACTCTTTCTATGTTCCCAAGCACAAAAATAGCACCTCCATCAGCAAAATAATATTTCAAACAATTTTTGTAATGGGTTAAAGCTTTGATATCTTTACCACTTTGTGAGATCAGCGTATTGATTAGCTTCACTGTATTAGTCAAATTGATGTGAAGCACATCAATTGTGTATTGCGCAAGAGTAACTAGGTCTGCACCATTTGCTCCTCCAGGCTTTGAATTGAGAAGAGTTGAACAAAAGGAAGGATTTTTTGCTTTCTGGCAAATGACATTAACTTCCACAATTTTGCTAGAATATGAGGATGTAACACATAGAAGAAGTACTAGAAAAAATGATGAGTAATTAACCATTGTATTGTTTTTTCTTATTAATTCTCCTATCTTTTGTATTTTCACTTTGAATGATTTCCCCACTTGGTTTTATGACTATCACCAATTGAAGAGTAAAGGATGAATTATAATTTTTCAAATAGATTAATTATTTTAATTTTGTCAAAAAATAATATAGATGATTGTTTTAATTAAATCTTAATGGTGTCTTTTACTCGGGTTAATATATATTCTCAACACAAGTCAAATTGTGTGTTTTTTAAGCAAACAAGTCAAGTTGAGTTGAAACCTTTTTCCGTTTAGAGAAAGTTGACTAGAAACTTCTTTGTTTTTTTTTTTTACAAGAAGTTGACTTGAAACAACGCCCATAGTATAAATACTAGGGGTGCTATCTTCGGTGCAGGACCTATATAGGTCAAGCATCGTACGAGACCTCTAATTTTTTTTGGGTACAAAATTAATAGGAACCATTAGATTCAAATGAAAGGTAATGAATGACTGAGATTTAAAAGAATGTGACTCACTAAAATGTTATTATTTAAAGGGTCTTGTTAACCAGTGCTCCCGGAGTACTAGTTAAGGAACTAAAAGTAGAAAGAAAAGTCAATTTATTTTTTTTTTAGAGAAGAAAAGTCAAATTTTATATTGAAAAGAACACACCTTTTTAACTTTAAAAAAAATAGAATACACAATTTCCAATGCAATATTTCCTTTTATAATTTCTTAACCAGTGGACATCGGTTAACATTTCTCTTTATTTAAATATTAATATTGATTTTTTAAAAAAACAATGGAATTTGCAATTACCTTTACTAAAGGGTGTTTTGAGAACGGATTAAAGCAAATTGAAAATTCCAAGAACCGTCTATAATCATTAGAATGACATTTTATTTTGTTACAATTGCTAATGAAGTTTGATAATTTTTATTACACCTCTCTTAAATTAAATTAAATTAAATTTCATTTTCATTAAACCTTTCTGTTATGAAATTTCATTTTAGATTAAAAGTTCTCCAAAATAAAATTTCATCGGAGTCTTGATCCTTATTTTTTTTCTTCTTCTGATTTTACAGGAAAGTTTCGGAATAAATTGATCAAGTAGCTTGTAACCCGGATTTTCAACTACAAACAATTAACAATGCCCTAAAACAGAATGATGTGAGTTTTGAACATTAATATAGTCCTTAAACTGATTACCATGTTACAAATTGGCTCAAAATTTATGTCATACAGTTCAGATTATATAATTCAAACTGTTTTCCCCTTGAATAATGATGTTTGGATTCTATAATCCGGAGAAAAAAAACAAGAAACACGCCATACTTTTTAGGATGTTCGAATTATAATATCCCAATTGGTGAGAAACTCATTTTTTTTCACCCTCAAACTAAGGGGAAAACTTAATTTAAGTTATAGAATCCGAAAATTTCATGGACATTTTTTAAAGAAAAAAAAAAGACCATCCAAAAAATGGGTAGGATGGAAAAAGTAATAGTCCTTTTATTAATGGGCTAGTTGGCCCCCCAAAACCAAAAGCCCATCCCACTTCACATGTTTGATGCCCTACCCTTCATTTCTCATTCCACTCTCTCACTGTTCTTTTCAGCGATCGTAGCAGAAAAAATCGAACAGGTAAATTTTCAAATATCTCATCTTTCTCTTTATTTTTTTACAACCCATTTTTCATTTTGTTTCATAATGCTCAAAAATGTAATTTTTACATATAAAAATTGAATTTTTTGATGTAAAAATTGAATTTTTATACTGATATTTATGGTGATTAAAATGGGTTTTTTATGAATGTTGTATTGTGATGTGAATTTAGGGTTTATTGTGGAAGATGGGTAGTGTTGTAAGAGCTACATTGAAGAAAACAAACTCTAGTGTTAGTGCATTTCAGAGAAGTAATGGTTTTGTGGCTAGATTCTTCTCTACTGAAGCTGAAAAGCCACCACAGGATTCAACAACTGCTACACCTCCTTTATTGCATACACCCAATTCAGGTATACCCTTTTGTGGATTGAGTTTAATGGGCATGCACTGACGGTATAAATTAGTTTTGCACTGTCATTCAATAAGAAACCATCAATCTGCCATGGTCGTACAACTTATTTTAAAGTATCTTTGTAATTTGGTGGAATACAAGATGCTCATTGGATGTTAGTGTAAAACTATTTTACACCGAAGGTGCATTTTCTATTTTATCTTGTTTGTAATCAGGATTGTTATTGTTAATATTGGGGAAATTGCACCGACGGTGTAAAATATTTGTACACTGTCATCCAATAATAAACCATCAACCTGCCATGTCATACAACTAATTTTTAAATATCTTTGTGATTTGGTGGAATACAACAAGATGCTCATTGGATGTCAGTGTAAAACTATTTTACATTGGCAGTGCATCTTTTAGTTTTTTTGTTTTGATTAGGATTGTTATGCTTAAATGACACATACAACCACCCTTTTAGTTTTTGAGCTAACATAATATTCACCACCCTTATTTGTTGTGAAAATCGGTGTCATTGAATGCTAAGATGCACGAAGAACACGTCTCCAAAGTGGTGTGTCAGGCATGTTAACCGTGTTTTTCAGGCACCGACACCACTACTCGGACACGCCTTGAACAAGTGTCAGACAATCTTAACTGTGTCCTATTGAAAATATATTTTTTGTACTCAAATACCTGTTACACACGTCTTTGACACAGACCTAGAGACTGAGCTGACGCCACTATTGGTCAGATACTTCTTTGACACTTGCAATCCTAGAACATATCCTTTACGTTTTTGAGACAAATAGCAAAATGATGTCTCATCAAATTTTTTGCGAGGCTCATTATCATAGGATTAACTAATTGTTATAATAGACGACATGGTTCTTCTTCCTGTCTTAGAATTATGTATGTAAGCAATGATTTGCATTAAAAGGGATTCTTCTTAGTCTTTGTATTCTTTTTTGTAAGGGTCATTATCATTACTGAAACTTTGTACAACATTAAAAATGATTTGCATTATCATTAGAAGGTTGAATATCAATCTTACATCTCAATGTAGATTTTTTTCTTGTTAATTATCTATATACATACATATATGTAATGTACAAAAATAAATAATGTAGAAGAATGTTCAGTGTATTTGGTGTTCCAGTGTCGTATAGGCTATACTTTGGACATTAGTCGCCGCTTTGGAGTCTGCTTTATAGATTAAACGACACATACCTCCTTGTATTTCTCCATAATATAGGGAAGAATGTGGAACATTGAGGAGTTTAATGTCTTTTACTAATAGAGAAGTGTATGTGTCATTTATGCATACCTAACGGACGGTGGGTGCAATTTTCCCCTATGATCATCACGCAACCTTCAAATCATCGCTGTTGTATATGATAAGTGCTTAATTAAGCTATTTATCCAACCAAGGCCTAAGTCTCTCCTAAGTTATCCTTAACATTTAGTTGTCACTCGCCAATACGTAGCAGTTTCACATTTAATATAATTTAAATATAAATTTTGAAATTGCTGGTTGTAATTTATGTTTGAATTAAGTAGAACACCTGGATAAATGTTGAAAAACCTCACTATCATTGTAGGTGTTTTAAGTTTTTCCTTGTATTTTATTTACTTATACTGCTAAATGTAAAACCTAAATCACTTTACTGGTTTGAGAAAAATAATGCATATAACTTACAAATCTATCCATGATGCAAGTGAACATATGTGTGCGCATTTACATTTGGCAAACTAAAACACGTGTGAATTTTGTTTGAAAACAAGGTGTTAATTGACATGTTTAACCCACTCACTGCTATCTATTAGCTTTGATAATAACTAATAACACTGTTCACTCTTTAGTTTAAGTTGTTTTCGTGCAAGGTCAGTGGCGGAGCACCATATAGACCAAGGTGGGCCACAGCCCACCCAAAAAAATAATTTTTTTTTTCCGTAGAGAAAAATATGAAAACACCCTTGACTTTTAAATAATTTACATACTGGCCCACCTAACCCTTTCTCATGCAAGCTTCAGCTCACTTCCCTCACCCTCTCCTCTCTCTAAATTTGTCAAAAGCCAACAAAGAGAGGTCAACAACAATTTTGATTGGTTCTTAATTTGTACAGAAATTCCGGTTAGTTTTCTTATTGAAACACAAAATTTTGGCATGAGCTTTTTTTTTGGTTTCAAATTATACTACTACTTATTCCTATTTTATTTACCTAAGTTGCTGGTTTTGACTTTAATTTTACTTAAGTACAAAGGGTTCAAGGTATTATGTATTCATCCTCTCTAAAATTTTGTCTTTTGAATATATGAGTCTGTTATTAATTGATATATACACACCTCTCCCATGGTTGTGACAAGATTGCTGCTCCTTTATTTGCAAACAAAACTGACTTTATAATCATTATTATTACTAATTTTGGTGGCCCACCCAAGGAATTTTTTCCTGGCTCCGCCACTGTGCAAGGTGATGAGGATCTGAAACCTCATCATCATCATCATGATTGTTGGTGTTTTATGTGTTTCCCAGTATGTGCATGTCTATTCACGCATGTAAAACCCAAAACACTTCATTGGTTTGAAAATAAAAATGTATATAATTTTACCATTTTATGGCATTTGTCTTTGATGCAAGTGTCACTGACAGAACATATGTGTGCACAAGTTTACATTTGTCGAACTAAAACACACATAAATATTGAAAACAAGGTGTTAATTGCATTGTTTAACCTAGTCGCTGCTATCTATTGGCTTTGGCAAGACCTGATACTAATAACATTATTTACTCTTTAGTTTAAGTAGTTTTCATGCAAGTTGATGATTATGCTGTTTTCCCATTCTTTATCAGGTTTGACATATGGTAGGCTGATCGGTGTTCATAGACATGCACTCAAAACAGATATCATCAACTTCCTTGAAGGTTGTAATTTGACTCTGGATGATGTTAAAATGGAGTACACTCGTAGCTTCAACCCAATTTCAATGTAATGTATTCCGTCTCTTGTCTTTTTTTTTTGAGGTCATTTTGATAGTCACAGCATGGTGGCATAAAAATATCATCATTTGCATTTATTGCCTACGCAAATGGCATCTTTTTTGTTTCTTTCAAAGATCTTTGGAGAACAAATAGAAAGATCAATCCGATGTTTAGTTTTCATTACGTTTCACAAAAGCCATATGATTGGAGCTATGTTGTCAATTGCAGATTGCGGAAAATAGCAATTTGTTTAAATTCTGCTACTCTATAGGGATATAGTGCAACAATAGTCGCTATTTGACAACACTTTGTACTAATTAGCATCTCGCTGAATAATAGCGATTTGTTTAAATTTCGCTACGCTATATATAGCCTATGGTGCCGCTGTAGTCGTTATTTGACAACACTGAATACAGGGTATCTCATTAATGAGAAATGCAAATGATCCCAATTACTGAGGTATAATTATGAAACAGAAAAAAGGAACACTAAAATAAAATAAATCTAACTTTTTTATATAAGCTAATACAACTTATGGACATCTATTCCTCAAAAAAAAAAAAAACTTTAAGGACATCTCGTAAGTTGCTTCCATAAGTCCTCCCAAACTGTCTCACAAGTGCTTAAGTCAATAGATAAACTCAAATAAATCAATCAAACAGCCGCTAAATTTGTCTCATCTTAGATTGTGTACTTGAATAACATAATTTAAATTGAAGTTTTTGCTATCATCAGGATGTTGCAGTTCCCTACTTACGGTGCCTATGACAATGCTATACGTGTGATCGGAAGGAAGGGTCGTTTGTACAAACTGGATAGGGTATGCTGCTCTATATATACCCTTGCCAAAAGAAAGGGAAAAAAGAAACTTTCTTCCTTTGTTTTCACTTGGAAAATGTTTGATTTTTTCACTCTTTTCATTGGTATCAGATTGATCGTTCTCAATGGGACATCGTTACTCCATACGACGGAAGAACTGTAAGTATAAATTATTGCCTACCTTTGCTAATCAATTTTTTTAAGAGAAAATAGTTGTTCTTTGATGGATTCTCGTATGTTTGAAATGTTCTAATGATGAATTATTTAACAGTTGAAAATTGTAGTCATAAGCATGATAATAAACTATGAAAGTTTTGTAAATCTCAACCATTGATTTTCCAATCAATGGCTATTCCTCATTTCAGAGGAGTCAAATTCCTGCCAATAATTCTTTTTAATAAATCATGTATCGCAAAACAGTAGTGATTTATTAAAATTCCAGTACGCAGGTATGCTATAGCGCTGTAGTGCCACTATATCCGCTATTTAACAACAGTGGTTTCAAATCCTATATGACCTTTTTTAATGCAAACATTACTGTCAAAGCACTGCTCATAATCTGTTATCTAACAGTGTCTGTTTTTTGCTAGATTTTAATTGAAGGACTTCCACGAAGCTCACAATTTGCAGATTTGGATCAGATCGTGTCCGGTTATGAATATGATTCATCTTCCGTCAATATGTTTCTAAGGTTAACATCAAGTATATATTATTTTTAATTTGTTTGATGTTTGATTTTACAATTCTCTCAAGATGATGGTACTTTGTTTGTTTCAGAGCTGGAGAGGGTAATGAACCTGTTAAAATGGCAACAATACGTTTCCGTTCAAGGATTCAAGCGATGAATGCATTCATCGCAAAGAACGGGACATATTGCCTCAACAATCGCATTTCGATACATGTTCTTCAGTAATTACAAGACTCTCATGGTGATGGTGCTGTAGGAGCAGCCATGATTTTATAGCTTAGATTAGTAGAATTTATTATGTTTATGTGGCAAACTGGCAACCATATCTTGAATTAAAGCACTTGATCAAGCAATAATTTGGTAATTGATCACATTATGTTTCAATCATGTGTTGCAATGTTATTCAATCAAAGTTTTTGATGACTTGAAAATGTATTATTGATTCAATCGGTTGACGCATACAAGTATTATGAGTCGAATTAGTTTTACACCATCCAATGGTACCTATCATCTTGTCATGTATGTCTATTTTGTAACCGTCTTTGTAAATATTTCTCTTTTTTATTAATATTATTGAGCAGGTGGTATAGGATGGGGGTATCGGCGAGATGCCAACCTAGTTTTGGGATGTCCCTAATTCCCCTTGATGCCCTTCCTACTTTTGGCTTATCTAAAAGAAACCGTCTTTAAAAACAATTATCACATAAGTACTCTATTTTTATTAGATGTCAGTGTAAAACTAGTTTGTATCGATGGTGCACATCATTTTGTTCTCATTGAATTAATGTGTATAGCTACTTTATTACATAAATAGGGAGTCTTGACTTGCGTGTAATAAATAGACATGTTAAACTACTATATTTATTGGTACTTTCAGTTTTTGAATAATAAAAAAAATATTTTAAGATGATTGGTTGGAACATTTTTCAAATCCTCTTGAGTTGATTCTTTTGCCCTTGTAATTACCAAGCATTGCTAGATCTGCTTATTAGTCGGCTAAGGATTCCAATGAATGAGTTGCACCTTGAGAATTTTGATTGTATTCAAATGAATGTTACTTATTTTTTAGGTTAATGTTATACATTGACGGTGTAAAATAGTTTTACACCGTCATCCATTGGGAATCTATTATCTTGTTGTATATACATATTTTACAATCTTCTATTCTACACCGTCATCCAATGAAAATCCATCATCATCATCATCTTGTCATATATACCTATTTTATAATCGACTTTTAAAAATAGTCACTATATACCCTTGAAAAAAACCATCACTATATACTCTATTCTTATTGATCGTCATTGTAAAATTAATTTACATTCATGGTGCATATCATTTTTCTCTATTTTTAGTCCTTAAATAAAAGTGTGTACTTTTAGGCTCTAATGAGACATTGAAAATACATTATTTTTATTTATACATACTACATAAATAAAAACCAAAAAATAGTTTTATAAAGACGAAAAATATTTTTAGCTGAGTTAACGTGTGTTCGTCTCAAATAAACTAAACATCAAATTAAAATCTATGTTTGCACGTATCTTGTGATGCACTATAGTTTTGCACTCATGATGCTTTGTTATTGGTTTTACTCGCACTTTACCGGTCACCTGCTTCTCTTCTTTCATGCAATTCAAATTCATTCATGTTCTGTTTTGACACCAGTGCTATCAATGGCGGATGAAAGATTTATGGCAGCTAAAATCATGTCATACAAACATGGGCATTGCAGCCTTTGACAGAACATAGCGGATATAATTGGTGTTGTAGCCTATGGTCGGTGGCTGCCACAAAATCCGCCATGCTATAACCACATCGTGGAGATTCAACAACACTGGCACTAAGACATTTTCCATGATGCATACAATAATTAGGTAACTCGATTCAGGGTGCCTATGATGCTATGATGTTAAGTATTAAGGTCAATCTCTACATGTTTCACCTTTCAATTAGAACATACTCATTTTGCTAAGCTTCCAAATTGCTTGTTCCATTGCTCATAAGTGCCAAGTTCATTAGGTGAAACAGAAGGCCTCACTTCTTTCAGGGAATTCTTGAAGTCCTACACAAAGTGAAGAAATCATTTAAAAATTAATAATCAATCTTGGAAATATTTTTGAAATTTCTGTTATGTATGCACCCTTTTGCATACCTGAAGAGTTACTGGTCTAATCTTCTCCTTTTCCAAGTTCACAACTTTTGCACCTTGTCTTATTTGCTCTCTTATCGGACCCAGAGAAGCATCCTTCACTAAGATTTTCATGTCTGATCCTGAATAACCTAAAAAAATGGTAACCAAGTAAAAGTAAAGTAAATCAACAGAAACCAAGAAAAACTAGAAAAAGAAACTATTATGCAGAAGATCCTGTAATTAACGGGAATAATGTCTATACCTTCGGTTAAGTTGCATATAATATCCATTTCCTCATTTGATAGCTTGAACAATCCATCATTCTCTAAAAGGCTACGTACAATCCAAGCTCTTGCCTCTAAAATACCAAGCAAATATTAGTTAGATTGTGTGCTTAGAAGGGTTTTTGTAGAAAGACGGAGAATCATGATTAGCACCTGAGGATGGTAAGGGAATGTATAGTCGTTTAGTAAGTCTCCTACATGCTGCTTTATCAAAAACAAAACTATCAATTTAGTCGACTATACATTCCCTTATCATGATTAGCACCTGAGTACAAAAATAAAACTACGGTACATTAGAGTGACAGTGATCATATTAAAGCCAAATGTTTTGACTTAGGTACTGGATCACATTTTCGAAAGATTAAATCATAAATATTGTTGAACAAAAGCCACTATTATCTGATATCTACCCATTAAAAGTATCACAATGGAGACAGTTAGTGAGCTAGAATGGAGTATATTAAAAAGAAAAGTGAAAAGAAATTGAGCCTAGTGGCTCACAATTACCTATAAGCAGAACTTGCTCGTTACCACTGTCAAAGCCTTCCATTTCAATAAGAAACTGTGTCTTTGGCCGTCTACTTGATTCATGCTCACCATCTGACTTACGCTGCAACAAGTTACATGTATTAAATAATAAGAGAAAATTTCATGCTCAATAAGTCGAACGTCAACCTATTACAGCAATAAATATTAAACGGTGCCTTTATTGGCCATGACAACAACATACCTGAGACAAGAGTGAATCTATTTCATCAACAAAAATTACTGCTGACTGACGACAACTTGCCACTCCAAAGAGGGCTCTTACTAGCTTTTCACCTTCACCAATCTATAATTATCAGTAGATATATTAGGTATTGGAAACATTGTCTCTAGAATATTAGAATTTGACAGGATAAGTTCATGAGTTGAGAAAGACTTATGTGACACCGTCTACAATAAAATTTGAGACATTTACTTTTGTACATTTGGAATGTACAGAGAGAACAAATTTGAGACATAGTGCAGACAAGGAGTTAGAAGTAAAAACATAAAGAATAATATGATGATCTCAGAACTGACCATTTCTTTGTAGACTCGTCTAAAGAATCATCGCCCTTGTTGCCAGCTATTCGGGAAGTCATATTTCCAATATTGCTCCCATTGGATTTAATAGGGGGGACAAAATTGCCACGGATGCCTCGTCGTGAAACACCATATGATCTCCCACCGTATAGCCTGTTAGCAGGATTGTTGTCGCATTGTGGTGTGACAGGTGCACTGGGTGAACCCATTACACCTTGCTTTTGCTTTGCTTCCATTTCCTGCCCAAATAAGATTATGGAATCAACGTTTCTACATAAAAAATAAATAGAATTGCATAAGGAAAACATCTGTCATATTAACTTTGAAGTTGACTGACAGAGTGTTATTTCACTTGCTAGAATTTTTGTTTGATAACCACTCAATAATTGACGAAGCATTAACATTAGAGGAAGTTGATGACAATCAAGTAAGATTGCATCACATATTCTCAAAGTAACTAAGACTGGTTACATCATGTAGACTGTTTAGGTAGAAGACAGAGAAATCAAGGACAGAAAAAAACACAATTAATCTATTATAAGTAAGATGCGATTCAAACCGGGATGAAGGCGTAAATATTAATCCAACAATTACAAAATCTATTATACTATTAATATATTATAAAAGAAGATGCAATTCACTCAATGTGGTCAACATCTACGAACAATTACAGAATCTCCACTAATATAAATAAGATGTTACAAAGACTACAGTCCAACAAAAAAATCTGCCTATCATCACATTTGGTGAAGCATCTTCAACTCCTGCCACTTTGAGCTATTTCATCAAGTCCAAAATATGCATGAAGTTTCTCTTCGGGACTAGTTTAGTTAATATGTCTACTATATTACCTTGTGCCAAACTTCTGTACTTCGATAATAGGCTCATTCGTCAAAAAGTGGTGCCTCGCATAATTATGTTTGCTCCTCCCATGATAAACTTGACCCTTTGCCAAACAAATGGCACTCAAGTTGTCACTGATTATTACAGCATGCTCACGCCAGAAAACCTAAATCCCATTTTTGTTCAAGGTTCTACCTTACGCCATTTGCATGATAAAGCGAAATGTACTCATAAAAAATAACCTTTTAGGCCCGGGAACAGCAACATCGGCTGCAGTAGGTGGTGACAACGACTCCTTAAAGGTGGTGTTTGACATCAACACAACAACAAAAGCTGCGTTCGGCAGAGACAAAGGAAGCGACTTGGACATCGCTTGCTTTCCTCTTGTGCCTTTCCTTTGGGTTGGCACCTTCCTTTGAGCGATTGGACCGGCTACTTGTTTTCGAAGTCCTCTTTGCTTTCCTATTTCCAAAAATAAAAAAGTTGTTGGATTGGAGACATAAGCCCCGTTCTGTTAGTCGGCCAATTTCCTTTGGCGGCACTGGCAAAGGCTCCACACATGTCTCAACCCCCTCACACTCCCGAAAGAATGTGTGAAACCAGCCCCAGCAGTCCCTGGCTGGGACCCCAGCACATAGCATGGCATGGGCCCATCCACATCGTCTCAATCTATGTGTTGCACTGCATTCACTCTAGCTTATTATAAACATTATTATAAGAGATGATATAAAAGATGTGGGACTTTATTTACAAACCACACAAAACTTATCAAACTATTTTATCTTCGCTAAGAAAAATCTTAAACAAATTTCATAACCCAGCCATGAAGCACGAACACGACATTCACACCAACATGTGTCCATGCTTCATTGACCCGAACTACCAGGCAACAAATTAGACACACCAAATGCCACCATTGACAAGACTTTAAATTTCATGCAATTTAAGCCAAATTTTCAATATCCATAGATAAGCATAATAATTCCACCTGAGAAGCATCATGGCAGTTAAGAACAGCTTGAATTCCTTTGTAGTGGGATCCTTAGGAAGGAACCCATATCAGCCTTCAGAGGTGTGTATGTTATTTACTTGAACTAAGCTACTAATACTTATATTAAATGTATCAGAGTAGACAAGATCATATTATTATTTATTTCCATGACTCCAGCCTTGACTTATCCAGTAACTATTCTGGACCTCAGCAAAACTCTTATCCAAGTCCAACAGAATACAGAAAAGTGAATCCAAACATGCCTTACATAAAAAACATTCAAACTATAACAGAATACATAAATATCATGTTCAATTGCTATAACAGCTTTAACTTACTCAACAACTACTCTCAGATTCGGCCAATCATTATCAAACTCTATAAACAACAAAAATCCAACCACATTCCATTGCTCAAATATACATATATCATAAAATTCAAAAAACAATTCAGTCCAAAAAGTTCAATTTTCTTCCAAAAAGCTATATATAGCACTGACACTTCATATCAAAGACATATAGTTTCTGTGATATGTGTCTTTGATATGTGTAAGTGTTTGACACCAATAAAATATCAACACTTTTAGTTACATTCATTTTCTTAAATTATCACAAGTGTATATATATAGCGTAAAACTGAGAACAATTGACTCCAAAATTTTCAATTATCTTGCCGAAAATTATATAGCACGGACACACTTTAAACCAAAAGTATGTCTAGTGCCCGGCCCATGTCAGAGTCGGTGTTCGACACCAAAACTTGTACAGTAAATTTCAAAAAGTTCAATTCTATCACCAAAACCTATATAGCATCAACACACTTGAGATCAAAGACATGTCTAGTGTCTCACACGTGTCAATGTAAGTATTCGACACCAACACAACATCAATACATATAATTACGTTCAATCATTTTTATTATCTTAAATTATATAATAAACAATTAATTCCAAAAAATTTCAATTATCTCACCAAAAGCTATATAACACCAACACACTTCATATCAAATACACGTCTAGTGTTTGACACATGTCAACATCAGTATTCAACACAACATGAACACATACAATTACATTCAACCAGTTTCATTTTCTTAAATTATGAATGGCGAATACATATATATCAAACAAGTTCAACTACTATAACCTCTTTTGTAGCAAGACACTTCTGATTGAAGGTGTTTCCACTGTACACTAACACGTGTGATCAAATTTAATTTATTTTTTCTTCAAATTTTTACCGGTGTGGAGGTGTCAGTATCGTGTCTGATGTGTGTCGGTGCTACATAAGCTGTAACATTTTTAACTTATCAAACAACTACTCTCAATTTCATAAAATTGTATAAAATTCAATAAACAAAACAGAAAATCTAACTAAATCGCATATCATAAAATTCTTCAATAATTCCATTCAAAAAACTACGATGAAACAGAAAAAACAAATCTCAAAATCAAAATGAAAAAGTGATTAATAAAACGATTAATTAAGTAATAATTACCGATTAATGGTCGGAATGAGTGATTTTCTTGCAGTATGAAGGTAAGATAAGGCTTGAGTCCGAATATGTCGAATGAAAGCTTCATCGACATCGGAATGAAAACCGAGAAGACGAAGAGAGAGAATGTAAGCGGAAGAGTGATCATCGCGATGGTTTTCAACACCGAACAAAAGAGAGTGAAGTCGCTTTAGATTCTCATCTACTTCCTTTCTCCAACAATACTTCCTCACCGATTCCTTCATCGAAGAGAGTGAGTTCAAGTAAGCAAGAACAAAAATGAAATGAATGAAGAATTTGAATTTTGTGTTGTTTTAAATCCTCCTCTCCCGCCATTTTTTCTCTTTCTAAGTGCTCTTTGAGTTTAAATGTCATCTTAACATTGAGGTATATCCCCTAACTCTAAATTTTTATTAGTAACTAGCAAAAGACCCGTGCGATCGCGTCATAGTATAGTAATATATTACATGTTGATCGCGTCATAGTATAGTATAGTAACTATGCATGCAGATACCAAAACTGAGCCTCATCGGGAAAGTGGTGTTTTGAGTAGAAGATCACTACTTGGTATGTTTCTAATTCTGCAAACAAGCTCATTTTTATTTTTAAAAAAAAATAAAAATTGCCACCAAGTAAGTTTGCTAAGCTCCCAATTATGTTACACCGGCTAAATTTGCTATTCAAGTGTAGACTTACTGCCACTAGGAGAAAGTCTACTATGGTCACAAGCATGAATAAATAGTGTATGGACACGCACACATTAAAAGAGAATTTGATAGTAAAATGATTTAGTATTTTGAGGAAAAACTTTTTTATGTGTGTGTGACCAAACACTATTCATTTATGTTTGTGACTATATGTTGAAATTTGGAGCCTAACTATCTTTGGGCTTGGTGCGAGAATCGGTAGGTGGCCCTTGAATTCGACAAGCTCTAATACCATGTTGAAATTTGGGGCCTAACTCATCCTTACAAAACCGGCTTGTAAGGTGAGGATTGCCTCTCCTATATAAACTTTTATCAAGAATCTTATCTATCCGACGTGGGTCTTGGGTTTTTCCCAATACTATAGAAGAATGTCTCCTGCCACTAGTGTGACACACTTTGTTTTATGCAAAAGATAATAGTATAACTTTGGGAGAAGGTACAACCATGAGGCTATTACTTCTTTGTTGAGTAATATCGTGCTCCTCCTTACTAGTATGAGACTCATGTTTGCATCTATTCATGCTTGAAATTGTGTTTTGCTAGTGTTTTTATGTTTATCTTTGCTTCTCTCTTTGCAGGATCGGCTGGAATGACACTTCTTACTGCTGAAGAGTGCCGCACTGCTAGGGCAAAGAAAATGTTGGTGCAGGGAGTCACTCATCCCACTCCCAGACAAGATGAACTTGTTGCTATGGTTGTGGCTTCTGTTGGTGGAGAACGTGATGAGGAATCCACCGAGAAGCATTGGCGTGAACGGCATGAGCGTTTCCGGATGCGCATGCAGTCATTGAATGAGAAGATCAAAGAGCTTAATAACCGATGCACTGTGTTGGCAGAGGTGGTTACCCAGACCAAGCATGATTTGAGCTCAAAGAGGCCGCAATTTGGAAAAGGCAAAGTCTGAGTTGCAGTCCACTCTGTCCTCAGATAACGTTTTGTTTTTTGTCTTTAATTGACATAATTTTAACTTGTCATTGACTATAATATATGGACATAAAGAATAACAACTTTGTTATGAATATAAATATAATTTAGCAATTATGGACCATAAACAAGACATGAAATTTTGGGAGGGTGAAAACATCTTGTTTTATACAAAAATAAAAATTCATTAAATATTTATGGATGACTAACTTATTTAACCTTTAATTTTATTTTTAGCTAAACAAATTAGTTGAATGGTGAGTAGACAGTTCTTGGAATTGAAGCATTGTTTGAGAAAAAATTGTGGATACTGATAAACCAGTTTATAACAAATAAACTTATACTGAATAACTAATAAGATAATTGATAACATAAGTTACCTATTAGAATATGTGATTTATAAGCACTGGAAAAACATCAATTTAGTTCGGATTCTATTATTCAAAAGTTGTTCGGATTGTAGTTGCCGAACCGTATATTTACAAGCACTGGACAAATATCAGTATAGTTCTAGGTTGGCCTTCAATTTTTACATGTTCGGATTATAAAATCCGATATATGGTTTAGATTTTATTTATAATCCGAGCAAATGGTATTTTGGAGAAAAAATAGAACGCATGAGAAACACATTGTTCGGATTTTTTTTTTTTATGGCTAGACCAATCTCTTGAAGTTTTGTACTTTTAGAATTTAATGAGATTGAAAACACATTCCTTTTAATTTATCAAACACATTGTTCAACCATATTACATTGTTTAAACTCATTAGATTAAAAACCATGTTTACAATTGTTACTATAAATCAAACGCATATAAAGTTTCAAAGAGAACTAGTCGCCATTGTTTATGGTTATATGATCTTTTTTGAGTAAATCATGCATCTTATGCTGCACTACGATTCTGCGTTAACGAGCTTCTCGTCTTTCATGCAACTCTAATCCATCTTCAGCAGTTAGGAGTTAGTTCATAACTACTTTTGTTCTAGGTTGTTAGTGATTTGTTACAAAATAATAACTAGTTAGTTAGAGATAGCTTAAGCTACAAGCATATGATAGTTTGGCTATATAAAGCTTTGTAATGTGCATATTCAATACTTGAAATTCATATTGCAAGCAATAATTCTCTCTTCTTCTTAAAACAAACTCTTATTCTTCTTCTTCCTTATCCAAACCCTAGAAACCAGGTTATAACTGTTTTCCAGTTTTAAGAGTTTATCCACCTTGTTCTACTGGTTCTATCAAGAAACACCATTGCTGCGCTAACAGTATGCAACAATTAGGCAATTTGATTCTGGTTGATATGGTATGTTGTCTCCTTACAATGAGAACATACTCCTCTAAATTGCTAAGCTTCCAAATTGTTTGTTCCATTCCTCATAAGTGCCAAGTTCATTAGGTGAAACTGAAGGCCTCACCTGTTGCAAGGAAATCTTGAAGTCCTACACAAATTGAAGAAAACCTTTAAAAATTAATAATGAACCTGAGAAATATTTTTGAATTTTTTATGTTCTGTGCACCCTTTTCCATACCTGAAGAGTTACTGGTCTAATCTTTTCCTTTTCCAAGTTCACAACTTTTGCACCTTGTCTTATTTGCTCTCTTATGGGACCCAGAGAAGCATCCTTCACCAAGTTTTTCATGTCCGATCCGGAATAACCTTAAAAAAAGGTAACCAAGTAAAAGTAAAGTAAATCAACAAAAACCAAAAAAAACTAGAAAAAGAAACTATTATCCATAAGATCCTGTAATTATCGGGAATAATGTCTATACCTTCGGTTAAGTTGCATATAATATCCATTTCCTCATTTGATAGCTTGAATAATCCATCCTTCTCTAAAAGGCTACGTGCAATCCAAGCTCTTGCCTCTAAAATACCAAGCAAATGTGTTAGTTAGATGGTGTGCTTAAAAGGGTTTATAGAAAGATGAAGAATCATGACTAGCACCTGAGGATGGTAGGGGAATGTATAGTCGTTTAGTAAGTCTCCTCCGTGCTGCTTCATCAAGTTCTTGGGGACGATTTGTTGCTCCTGCATAAATTTTACCCAAATTCTTTAACAAACAGTATGACGGGAATAGTTTATGCGAGAAAGACTTGCGGCCATCAAATTGAAATTTTTCTTGGCCTCAAAACTCTAACTTACTCAGATCACAACTGCCACAATGCATCTAATTTAATGACACCTAGAACAAATTCATAACAATACCAATTTTAGTTCTAATGCATGAAATAAAATGTTCATTACATTGTACAAAGAGTAGACCAAAGACACAACACCTATAATATGTAAAGATGCAAAAAGATTACAAATAGGTTAGATTATGTGTAAGCATGTGATAAGTATTCAAGCACTTCGGGAAGCCTCCCTTAAAAGCTAACTATTGATAGAAAAGAATCAAAGCACTTAAATACCCCACCGAACATCCCATACTACTCGATGGATTTCAGCACTTCATAATACCCAAGTCCCTATCAGGTTGTTACCATTATTACAATCATAATGCGTGGAGGTGATCTCGCATAATACAAAAACAAATGAAAACAAACACAGGCTAGTTTGCCTACTTTTGAGTACACAAACAAAACTAGAGTACATTAGAGTGACAGTGACCACATTAAAGCCCTAATGTTTTGCCTTACATACTGGATCACATTTTCGAAAGATTAATTCATAAATATTGCTTAACAAAAGTCACTGTTATCTGGTGTCTACCCATTAAAAGTATCACAAGGGAGACAGTTACTAAGCTAAAAATGAGTGTATTAAAAAGAAAAGTAAAAAGAATTTGAGCCTATTGGCTCAACAATTACCTATAAGAAGAACTTGCTCGTTACCACTGTCAAAGCCTTCCATTTCAATAAGAAACTGTGTCTTTAGCCGTCTACTTGATTCATGCTCACCATCTGACTTGCGCTGCAACAAGTTATATGTATTAAATAAATAGATAAGAAAAAAAATTCACGCATAATAATTTTTTCACTAAGATTACATGTCATTAACTTCTTTATAGATGTTTGGTAAAAAAAATCTTCACAGATGAAAATAATTTAGGGAAATGTTTAACTAGTGCCCCCGGGGCACTAGTTAAGGACCATAAATAGTAAATTTTTTATAAAAGTTTGTGTAATCAGTGCATTGGAAATTGAAAACTTTTAAATTTTAAAAGAATAATTACCTTATTTAGCATGCTTAAAGAGTGCCCCGGGGGCACTCGTTAACAAGACCCAATAATTTATTACTCAATTATTTAAAAATTTCCACAAAATAGTTGAATATGAGCCTATTAGAGCAATAAATGTTAATGTTGCCTTTATTGGCTATGACAAGCATACCTGAGACAAGAGCGAATCAATTTCATCAACAAAAATTACTGCTGGCTGACGACAACCTGCCACTCCAAAGAGGGCTCTTACTAGCTTTTCACCTTCGCCAATCTATAATTATCAGTAGATATATTAGGTATTGAAAATGTTGTCTCTAGGATATTTAGAATTTGACAGGATCAGTTCATGAGTTGATAAAGACATCAGTTGAGAAACACTGCAGAAAATCATCTCAAAAAATATTTTAGAAAACAGAACATGATTTTTGAAGAGAAATGTATCAGCAGACCTTCAAAATAAACAGCTAAAGCTTAAGCATATCAAACGTACCCACTTGCTAGTCAATGAGCTTGCAGATATGTAAAAGAAGGTAGCCTTTGCCTCCCCAGCTATGGCTTTTCCAATCATTGTTTTACCAGTTCCCTAGCATTCAAGTATACAAGACAGATCAAAGACTGAAGTCATTGAAATTTACAGCATCAGTAAGGAAATTTGCACTTACTGGTGGACCAAATAGAAGCAGACCTCTCCCAGGAGAACGGCAGCCCATAAATAAGTCAGGACGTAGCAGAGGAAATATGACCATCTCATTGACACAACTTTTGGCATGCTCCAATCCAGCTAAAACGTCAATAAACATTGGATCAGGAAAATTGTTTCATAAGTAAGAACAGTTGATTTGTTGAACAAAGCAGAAAGATGAACTATTTATATTACCAATGTCATCCCAGTGTACATTGGGATCTTTATCCATTATCTCGTTACTAACATGTTCAATGAGGCGAGGTTCTAAATTCCTCAATTTCTCAGGAAGTTCACCATCAGGACCACACAGGATTTCCAAACTGCAATCATTTGAAGCATATTAAGAAGAGTGCATATATTATCCAACCAATAATCAGTTGTGAAATCAACAGCGTATGAGGAAGACATTAAAGGATTTAAAGCGAGGTAAGTAAAACAGACTAGTCCTATAATACCTCAATTAAAAATAACGAGCGAAAAACAGATAAGCTCTTGATAATTTTCTCATGGGGAATAAAGAAAGGCATCACAAGCTTAACTTTAGTTCGCAATTAGTACAGACTAGTATAGAAATTTTAAGTTACAGATGATGCTCAGCAGTTTGTAAGATCGAAACACTTATGAGACACTGTCTAAAATAAAATTTGAGACATTTACATTTGTAATTTTAGAATGTACAGGGAGAACAAATTTGAGACATAGTGCGGGCAAGGAGTTAGAAGTAAGAACATAAAGAATAATGTGATGATCTCAGAACTGACCATTTCTTTGTAGACTCATCTAAAGAATCATCACCCTTGTTGCCAGCTATTCGGGAAGTCATATTTCCAATATTGCTCCCATTGGATTTAATAGGGGGGACAAAATTACCACGGACGCCTCGTCGTGAAACACCATATGATCTCCCACCGTATAGCCTGTTAGCAGGATTGTTGTCGCATTGTGGTGAGACAGGTGCACCGGGTGAACCCATAGCACCTCGCTTTTGCTTTGCTTCCATTTCCTGCCCAAATAAGATTATGCCATCAGCATTTCTACATAATAAATAAATAAAATTACATAAGGAAAACATCTGTCATATTGCCTTTGAAGTTGACTGACAGAGTGTTATTTCTCTTGCTAGATTTTTTGTTTGATAACACCTCAAAAATAGAGTGAGTTTGCTGTTATCACCTTTTAAGGGTATTTCCCCTTAAAGAGCACATAAAAGGAAATTAGTGTATTTGGAAAACACATTAAATCAGTGGAAAGAAATACAACATACGCAGCAAATTTGACAGAAAAAAAAAATGTCAATACTAATAGTTCAAAAAACAGGAAATAACCCCATCCCAGTTTTCCATAGTCGTCAACAAAATAGAGAGAGTGAAATTTGACGAATAAGGTAAAATAATCATACCAACTTCGTTCTGGCAGTAACAAATTCATTGCCAGCAATATCGGGATTAACTTCCTCCTTGCTTGATGGTGTCTTGAAATAACCAACTTTGGGGCTATTGTTTTCCGCGTGTGCACGTTTTATCGAAAAAGTGTTTCGACAATTTCTTTCTTCTCTTTCAACTTCAAAAACAGACGAGACACCAGGACCCTTTGTATGGATGGGATGTGATTGAGACCTTCCAATAATTGTGCAGTCCTCAGAGCTGTTATTTTTCAAGTTGAAAAAACTTTTGGAACCATTGCTAGTCCTCAAGCTGCTTTTTCCATACACAGATGTTAACTTAGCTTGCACTACTTCCTTTGATGCTTCCCTTCCAGTCTTGTTTTGCTTCCCCAGTTGATCAACCTTTATTTACAAAAACAATATGGGTAACTTCAAAAATCATTATCTCTAGAATCTAAATTTACCAAAAATAATAGAGTTCAAACAACTGCAGTACATTTTCTTACCAATTGTTTGCAATCTTTTTCTTTAGATGGATTGATAAGCGCTTGAAAGTATTTAGAATTCCGTATCTTGTCAATATCAATATCTCCTGTTGTGTTAAAAACAGGCTCTGGAGACCTTTTTGCTTGCTCAAAAGCTCGGCTGAGGAAATAGATGAGAAAAATAATCTTAAGAAACATGGCAACCGCAAGAGGAAAATTGACGCGGCATTAACATAAGAGGAAGTTGATATCAATCAAGTAACATTGCATCACAGATTCTAAAAGTAACTAAGAATGGTTACCACCACATAGACTGTCTAGGTAGAAGATAGAAAAATCAAGGAAAGAAAAAACACTATTATAACTAGGATGCGATTCAACCCCGGATGAAGGTGCAAATATTAATTTAACAACTAATTGCCAACATTTGCCATTAAAACAAAGAAGATGCGATTCACCCAACATGGTCAACATCTACGGACAATAACGGAATCTCCACTGCCTATCAACACTTTTGGAGAAGCACCTTCAACTTCTGCCACTTTCTAGCCACTTGGACCTATTTCATCAAGTCCAAAATATGGATGAAGGTTCTCTTTGGGAGTAGTTTAGTTAATATGTCTGCTATATTACCTTGTGCCAAACTTCTGCACTTCGATAATAGGTTCATTCCCCAAAAAGTGGCGCCTCAGGTAAATATGTTTCTCCTTTCATGATTAACTTGACCCTTTGCCAAATAAATGGCACTCAAGTTGTCACTGAATATTACAGCATGCTCACGCCGGAAAACCTAAATCCCCTTTTTGGCCTAGGTTCTACCTTACACCATATGCATGATAAACCAAAATGTAAAATGTACTCATCACAAATAACCCTTTAGGCCCTATTTCTGTTGATATTTTGATTTATCTTGAGTTTTTAATTGGCCCTGTTTACCACTGCACAATGAACACATCACAATCGAATCTTGGAAAATTTTGAGCATGTTCCATTGTTCCAACAACCATGACTTATCCAACATCTACTCTCAAAATTGGGTAAAAAGCTTAAGTAAGTGCTTATAGCACAAAGGCATAAATGCTTATCATATAAGTGCTTATGTACAAGTTATTACTTTAATAAATGGTAAAATCAAATCAAATTGTTTTTATATAAACTATAAGTTGTTCTCGTAAGCTATTATGGAGAGCTTATGGAAATAAGTTGAAAATAGCTTGTGGACATGTCATAATCTATTTCTATAAGTTCTCACTAACAGTCTCAAGTGTTAATGTCAATAGATAAAATCAAATGAAGTCAATCCAAACACGCCTTACATAAAAAACATTCAAACTATAACAGAATACTGAATACATTGGTCAATTGCTATAACAGCTTTAACTTACCCAACAACTACTCTCAGATTCGGCAAAATCATTATCAAACTATATAGTTACATTCATTTTCTTAAATTACTACAAGTGGATACATATAGCATAAAACTGAGAACAATTAACTCCAAAATTTTCAATTATCTCGCCCAAAGCTATATAACACCGACACACTTCAGACCAAAGGCATTTCTAGGGCCTGGCCCGTGTTTGAGTCAGTGTTCGACACCAAAACATGAACAGTTAATTTCAAAAAGTTCAATCATCTCACAAAAACCTATATAGCACCTACACACTTCATAACAAAGACATGTATCATGCCCAAGACGTGTCACTGCTATGAAGCACGGATACGGACATCGGACACGACATGGACACTGACACGCCGACACAACTAATAATTTTAAAAAAAGTCACATAATTCGGTGTAATTACAAGTGTCTGTGGGACACGCCTAATCCGATGAGTGTCCGTGCTTCATAGCGTGTCAGCATAAGTATTCAACACCAACACAACATCAACACATACAATTACACAGTCGATCACTTATTATTTTAAATTATAGTATAAACAGTTAATTCCAAAAAAGTTCAATTATCTCACCAAAAGCTACATAACACCAACACACTTCATATCAAATGCACGTCTAGTGTTTGACACATGTCAGCATCAAAATCAAAATTCATCACTGAAACCGAAATAACAGATCTCAAAATCAAAATTCAAAAGTGATTAATAAAACAATTAATTAAGTAATAATTACCGATTAACTATCGGAGTAAGAGATTTTCTTGCGGTATGAAGGTAAGATAAAGCTTGAGTCCGAATGTGTTGAATGAAAGCTTCATCGGTTTCAGAATGAGAACGAGAATCGAGAAAACCGAGAAGACGAAGAGAGAGAATGTAAGCGGAAGAGTAATCATCGGCATCGCGGTGGTTTTCAACACCGAACAAGAGAGAGTGAAGTCGCTTCAGATTTGAATCTGCTTCTTTTCTCCAACAACACTTTTTCGCTGATTCTTCCATTGAAGAGAGAGTGAATAAGAAAATGAAATTGAAATTGAAGTGAAATTTGAATTTTGTGTGTTTTATTTATCTGAAGCGAATGTGAGTGAGTCAGATTCCTCTTCTCCCGCCCATTTCACCCTTTTCTCGCGCCTCCAACCCCATTCTTTTTTTCTTTTTTTTAGGAAGAATATTTTAAAATCAACGACTATTTTGATTAATGAATTATACGATTAGAAGACTATTTTGACTGACAAAGTATGTAATCAGAAGATTATTTTGAAATTTGGATGCATCGTGGGGCTATTGTAATTAATCGTTACACATTTAGGAATCAAAATGACTATTTCTCATTTTCTTGTGGTGGCTGGAGTTTGAATCTCAAACCTTGCATATATTATGCATTGTTCCTGACAACTAAACTAAGCTCACGAGGACATTTAATATATAAAGGAACGGAGCGAGGAATTAAACAATAGGTCTAATTTAAAAGGAATACTTTAGTTAAATTATAAAAAAAAAACTCAAATGTATCGTTACCTCCGTCTTAAAATAGACGTCCTTTCAACTACTTTTTGTCTTAAGTTATTTGTCCATTTTATAATATCAATACAACGTTTATTTATTTTTTTCACTAATATACATTTATTTATTGTATTTCACTCATCTAACTACACCCTCAGGTCACTATTATAAACAAGAATTTACATTTTAAATTCATTCAATTAATGATGTATATGATCTTTATAATAGACCACATACATAATTTAATGAATGAATTTAAAATGTTAATTTTTGCTTATAATAGTGATCAGATGATGTACTCCACTAACTATAATTAAAAATGATGTTTTAATAAATGAAATACATTTCACTATTAAAATCAGCAATATTAATCATTTCTTTAATAATCGTGTAAAACTAAAAAATGATATCTAAGATCATCCACAACAGAGCACCGTAAATCAGGTGCTTACATTTATTTCATATGTCCACGTTACTCATTTTACGGTAATACTTAATAAGTACCATTTTTCTCCAACCCAGCACCTCAAAATAATTAAATAGGTACCACAAATAATTTTATATCATTACATTTTAACAACACTTATTTATTTTATTAAGATTTATTAAATGAGATCCATGAAAAATGAAGAGAGAGACAGTGCTTCCATAGCCATCCTTATATTATTCTCCACAGTGAGGGTGTCTATTTAACGTGATGCTAAATAGGTGAAGCACCCACCTTGTGAATGGTCTAATTTAGGATAGAGAGAACACAAATTTAAGCTATATTTAATTGATATAAAAAGTCTACTTAATGATATTTAACCACCGTTAGAAGTATTTTGGTAATTTCGGGTAGGCAGAAGGAAAAATGGATATGAGAAGTATTTTGGTAAGATTGAGGTTTGTATAGTTTTTACTTATTTTATCTCCTTATATTAGTTATTCTTACGGAAAAAAAACTATGTCAACTTCAGAAGAAAGAAAGAAAAAACTACTACTAATTTTAAGATGGATTCTAAGGTGAAAGTTTAATTAAGTCCCTCACCAATGGACCATGAACAAAATGCCTTTAAATTTAATTAACGGTTGATCTTGATTGAAAATAATAATGTAAGCATGTATACATTTCCGCATACAAACCTAGCCTCTATCTCATCCCATGGTCATTATTGGTGACTACTAATTAAGTCGGGGTTGAATTGAAGTAACCATTCTGAATAACTTCTTCATCGACGGCAAACTCATTGGTATTGGTAATTGGATTATAGACTGATGAATGAATTTTTTCGAAGAACTATTCTATTTTGTTCTTGTTCAGCAATTAAGTTGCTTTTTGTTTTTGGCAAAGGCTTTTGTTCTCTTCTCCATGGTAGTAACCGTCACTTAAGTCCCAATTTATAAAGAGAGATGTAACGAAACAGTGGTACGACAGATTTCTAGAAAATATGTAATTCCATATTTTAGTTGTGCCTTTAATTAAATCTTGAAGCCTATGTTAGGGTGTGTCTTTGGTTAAAATAATCTAAGTTTGATGCATCAAACATTATTTTGTCACAATTATTTTGTACTGGCAACCATCTTATGGATGTGTTTGGTTTGCATAACAGTAAGTACTTGACAGAACATCACAAAACAAGGCAGAATAATACATGACGAATTTTAAAAGCATTGAATAAAAATTTTTTATATGATTTTTGGGGGACAAAATGCTATTTTGGTATTTTAGACAACTTGTACATGGGACAAAAAGTTGTGCTGTGGGTTTGGTGAGAGACAAAAATATCAGCTTTTGTCATGTCCCTTGCCTCCAGTTTGTCCTGTACTTGAAACAGTTTTATAAATCAAACACTGGACAACTGAAGTTGTTCTGTCCTGTCCTTCATTTTTTAGCAAATCAAACGCACCCTTGGATTTTTGTTAAGTTGGAGAAAAACCAGACGAAGAATATATAGCACATGATTGTGTGTGGAAATGAACACATATACTTAATTTTATTTTCAACTAATTTCAACCTTTGATTTAATCCAACATTATTTTTTTAATGGTCCACTGATGATGGACTTAATTGAGCCCTCATTGTAGAATCCACCCTAATTTTAATATATCGGCTTGTAATTTAAGAATGTTAACTCTCTCAAACTCCAGTTACGAGTTACGACCATCGAGTGTAATCAATTATTTTGACTCAAAATCAAGTTTTTTCTTCTTTTTTACAAAAGTAATTTTCATGTATATTTAGTTTTTTCTTTGGTGATTTCGTTGTTACCTGTTTGTTATAGATTTTTTTAAAAGAAATCACTTTTTTTTTAAAAAAATATAATCATTTTTAAGAGTATTGCATCTGTTTGTTACAGTTTTAAAATAAAATCATAATCTAAAACAAAAAATCTAAAAACTTCAAACGAGAAGATGTTAAGAGTGGCTTCTCGAAATTTTTTTTTTTTATAGGAGAAAATTTGGGTCAAAAGATTTTAACTAATTTTGTAACAAAAAATCTCTTTTATATAGTTGTATCTAAACAAACAAAATTAATTTTTAAAGTGATTTTTGTTATTGTAAACAAACGCAAAATAGATTATGATTTTTCATAAAATCTTTAAAAAATAATCTCTAAATTATTTTATGTCAAAATCTCTTTTATTTTGATCCATAACAAACAGACCCAAAGTTATTTTGTTCGTCGTCTTTGTATGACGTTGTTTTGATTTCTCGTTTTGTGTTACAATGTTTGTTTGGTTTATATTGTCATATCAACTTTAGATCAAACCAATGACTTTGGTGTTGTCAAAGTCACAAATCCGGAGGCTGCATGTGTATTCTAGCTACTTGAATGTAGTCATATTTGTAGGCTTATATACTTTGTCGTTTTATGCTGCTATCAACTTTGAGAGGAGAGTTTGAAGCACTAAAGATGAAAGAAACTGAAACTATTAGAAAGTTTTCTGACATAATTTCTAAAGTTGTTACACAAATCATATAGTTGGGAGAAGATCTCAGTGATCAAACAGTTGTGGAAATAATATTGGTGTGTCTTCAAGAGATTTTTGAAGCAAAAATTTCATCTCTTGAAGAAAATAAGAATTTTTCAGAAATCACGGTTGCAGAGCTTGTTAATGCTTTGCAAGCTTCTGAGCAAAGAAGATCTTTAAGGATGGAAGAAAATGTTGAAGGTGCTTTTTTGGCCAGCAACAAAGGCAAAAGAAGTTTCCACCCTGCCCACATCGCAAAAAAGATACTCATTTAGACAAGTTATGTTGGTACATGTCAGGAGTAAAATGTAGAGTTTGTAACCAACTTGGTCATGTGGAGAAAGTTTGTAAAAACAAAACAAACCAGCAGGAACGAAATGCCCGAGTTGTTGGCACCACCAAGAAGATGAGGAGCAATTGTTTAAGGCTTCTTGCTATTTAACATGTAGTAGCAAAGAAACATGGCTAATAGATAATGGATGCACCACAATGTTTTTTTTAAAGAACTTGAAGAATCTTTTTACTTCAAAATTGTCATTGGGAATGGACTACATGTTGATGTCAAAGGCAAAAGAGTTATGGCCGTTGAAACTCTCTCAAGTATATATAAAATATATTTCAAATGTTTTATTTGTGCTTGGGATAAATCAAAGACTTTTAAGTGTTGGACAAATGATGGAGAAAAACTATTCTTTGCATTTTAAGGATATGAGATGCACTATTTTTTATCCTTCTGAAACTAAATTAATGATTGTTGAAATGAGAGGCAAAAGCTTTCCGGTAGAGTGGAAGCTAGTACTCTTATACGATCACGGGGCACTAGTTAAGGAACTAAAAGAAGAAAGAAAAGTAAAGTTTTACATTGAAAAGAACACTTTTTTAATTTTCAAAAAGTAGAATACACAATTTTCAATACAATATTTCCTTTTATAATTTCTTAACGAGTGCTCGGGGGCATTGGTTAACATTTTCCTTTTTTGGAAAGAGAAAAAGTCAACTCAAAAGAACTGAAAAATGTTATTTTCTTTATATACAATATAGATATAAATAATTTAATAATGAATTAAAAATTCCCCTTAAAAAATCTATCGATAATTGTCAAAACAATTCTTTCTATAAATAATTGAATTTAATAATAATACAAAATAAATATAAATAATTATTTAAAATAGAAATTAAATCAAATTTTTTATATGTATTGAAACCCTTTTTAGTCAAAATCAATTTTGATTTAAATTATTCAAACATCATGAATTGATAAGGAACTTTTTATTTTAAGGTATCCAAACATAATCAATTTATGTTTAATTCAATTTTGATCAAAAATCAATTCCAACAAAATCAACTACAATAAACTATAAAACCCTAACCTCCACACCATTCTTCCTCACTCTTTCTCTCTCTCTCTCGTCACTCCCAATTTCTGTTCAACAAATCAAACCAGTGAAACCCTAACCCTAATTCTCTGACACTTTCTTCATGGCTTCGCTCTCACAAGAAACCATAGCAAGACTAAAAGAATACAACTATTCTCCACTCCTATTCAGGACTGAACGTGAAGCCACTTTGATGCTACAACATCTTGATAAATATCGAGATCTTAACAATAATCATGTAGGAGCAACGTTGAATAATGCTCTCCAACAACAACAACAACAACTAGGAGCAACGTGGAATACTTTGCAACAAGTACTCCAACTCAGACAACAGCAACAATTCCAACTTATACAGCAGAAGCGGTATGTTTCAGATATGATTATCATTGCATCAGTTTTCTGTCCTTATAGTTAAGGTATTTGTGCTCATATATATTTTCTACTCATATAGTTATTGAGGTATTGTTCTTGATCGTTTGAAGCAAGTCTTTAAAAAACTGTATAATTTAGTGAAGAATAAATAAATTTTCGAATACACAATCAATTTATACAAGTATTTAAGAAATTATAACATATATTAAAAATTATAAGAAATTTTAAGGATATATAAAAGTTGAGTACGTGGAGGTTTGTTAGAGAATGAAGAGACTTGAACGATCTTTGAATAGCTCAAAAAGAAAATATGAAACAACAAAAATGCAAACTTAGGAGAATGCGACCGGTGAATCGTTGGTAGTGGCTGAGGGTACATAAACAAAATCGTGGGCAGGGATTCGATATTTCTAAGCGAAATTGTAATGAGGAATCATAAATTGGAATTCTAGTTAAGGATTAAGATTCAATAGTAAATTTTAGAAAAAACTCTACTTTCATTTTCGATGTTAAAGATTTTAGTTAATAATTAGTGCAATGAAGCCTAGAAAGTTAGGTGTTTATTTCAATGTATATCATTAGTGACTGTCTGCATCTGATTGAACTTGTCTATTATTGTAGATGACTTATTCATTTCATTATTGTCATTTATCTTTGAACAGTCTTAACAGTATGCTTCCACAAAAGGATGGGAAGAAAATAAAGAAGAATGCAGCTGAAGTAATTCCACCTGTCTTACCACAATACATCAACAAGCTCTATGGTGTTTCACAACCTGGCAGTAGTGCTAATTTTGTCCCCGCTGTTGTCCCCCCTATTAACAACAATGCGAGCAAGATTGGAAATAATAAACCGATTAACTCCAACGTGAGCAAGATTGAAAATGGCACACCTATTAACAACAATGTGAGCAATACTGGAAATAATGCACCTACTAACAACAATTGGAGCAATACTAGAAATTATTCTTCCCAATTTACTAACATATGGGATAGAGCTACAAATAATAAATGGTCAGTTCTGAGATCTTCATATCAGTCTTTATGTTCTTAATTCTAACTTTGTATCCGCACTATTTCTCAAATTTATTCTCTTTGTACACTTTCCGAAAGTACAAAAGAAAAATGTCTAAAATTTTATTGTAGATACTACAAGAAAATTAGTACTTTCCGAGGAAACTAAATTCCTTGCAAAACAAACATGTTTCCGGGGAAATATTCCTCGCAAACTACATGTTAGAAAAAGCTTGGTTGAATGGTGATTAGCAGCGAAATTGATGGTGTTTACCAAGGAAAGTTTCCTTGGAAACGACGTGGCAGGTTTATGTTGGCTAGCCACATAATTTAAAGGTGTTTATCGAAGGAGTTTACCTAGAAATTTTTCGATCTTACAAACTACTGGGAATCAACCCTAACTGAAATTGCAACAATAGTCTGCACTATTTACAAATTGAAGCTAAACTTGTAATGTCTTTATACGACTAGTGTTTTTGACTTTCCCCGCTACAAATCCTTCTTTATTCCTTATAAGTTGATCTCAAAATTTATGATTGGTTTGATAATATACGCACTCTTCCTAATATGCTTCATATTCTTGCAGTGTGGATGACCTGCATGGTCCTGATGGTCAACTTCCTGAGAAGTTGAGGAATGTAACACCTCGCCACATTGAACATGTCAGCAACGAGATTATGATTAAAAATCCCAATGTCCTGTGGGATGATATTGGTAATATAAATAGCTGTTCACCTTTCTGCTTTGTTAACTAAATTAGCAGTTCTTATGAAAACTAATTATCCTCATTCAATGTTTAATGGCATTTTTAGCTGGATTGACCCATGCCAAAAAATGTGTCAATGAGATGGCCATATATCCTCTGCGACGTCCTGACTTATTTATGGGCTGCCGTTCTCCTGGGAAAGGTCTGCTGCTTTTTGGTCCACCAGTAAGTGCAAACTTCTCTTACTGATTTTGTAAATTTCAAAGACTCTTCTCTTTCATTTGTCTTACATACTCCTAATACTAGGGAACTGGTAAAACAATGATTGGAAAAGCCATAGCTGGGGAGGCAAAGGCCTCCTTCTTTTACATATCTGCAAGCTCGGTGTCTAGCAAATGGGTATGTTTTGATATGCTTTAGCTATAACCGTTTATTTAATGGTTTGTTGATATATTTCGCTTAAAACATCATATTCCGTTATCTAGGATGAGTTTCTGCACTTAATCTCGACTCATGAACTGATATTTGTACTGATGATAATTACAGTTTGGTGAAGGTGAAAAGCTAGTAAGAGCCCTCTTTGGAGTGGCCAGTTGTCGTCAGCCAGCAGTAATTTTTGTTGATGAAATAGATTCGCTCTTGTCTCAGGTATGCTATTGCCATGGCCAATAAAGGCACCATTTAATATTTATTGCTGTAATAGGTTCAGGTTCGACTTATTGAGCATGAAAATTTCTCTTATTAATTTAATACATGTAACTTGTTGCAGCGAATGTCAAATGGTAACGAGCATGAAGCATCTAGACGTATCAAGACACAATTTCTTATCGAAATGGAAGGCTTTGACGGTGGTGACGAACAAGTCCTGGTTATTGGTATTTGTTGAGCAATATACACTCAATTTCTTTTTACTTATCTTTCTAATATACTTCATTTTCATCTCACTAACTGTCTCCTTTGTTCAGTAAAAAATAATAAAGTCTCCTTTGTGATACATATGGGTAGATACTAGACAATGATGGCTTTTGTTTTAAATTATTTATGATTTTATCATTCCAAAATGTGATTCAGTACATAAAGTAAAACGTTATGCTTAACGTGATCAATTTCACTCTAGTGTACTTCTGTTTTTAGTTTTGTTTATGTATATTCAAATGTAGGAAAACTAGCCTATGTTTATTTTCATTTGTTTTCATATTATGCAAGAGGATTTATTAAGGACCGTCTCTACACATTACGATTGTAATAATGGCAACATCCTGGTTAGGACTTGGGTATCATCGAGTGCCCGAGCCCCACATTCAGTAGTGTGTGATGTTTGGTTGATTTTTAAGTGGCTTAATTTTTCTCCCTTGATAGCTAGCTTCTAAGGGAAGTTTCCCCAAGGGCTTGATTTTTATCACATGTTTCCATCTTATAGGTATTGTCGCTTCAGTATACTCTTTACAATGGAGTCGACATATCATTTTATTAATCAAACCAAGATTTTTTTTTCCTAGCTTCTCAATTTGATGATAGTAAGCTATCTCGTAGAAGCTGTTGTCGTTACTATTTGTTATGAAATATTGGTAAAATTTATACAGGCGCAACAAATCGTCCCCAAGATCTTGATGAAGCAGCACGAAGGAGACTTACTAAACGACTATACATCCCCCTACCATCCTCAGGTGATAATAATGATTCTCCCATCTTTCTACAAACCCTTTATAGCACAATCTAACTTATTTGTTTGGTCTTTTAGAGGCAAGAGCTTGGATTGTACGTAACCTTTTAGAGAAGGATGGCTTATTCAAGATATCAAATGAGGAAATGGAGATTATATGCAACTTAACAGAAGGTATTGACACTATTCCAATTAATTACAGTATCTTCTGCATAGCACTTTGTTTTTCTAACTTTTTCATGGTTTCTGTGATTTACTTATACTTGTAACTTTCTTTTATAGGTTATTCAGGATCAGACATGAAAAACTTAGTGAAGGATGCTTCTATGGGTCCATTAAGAGAGGCAATGGAACAAGGTATAGATATTATGGAGTTGAAAAAAGAGGATATGAGGCCAGTAACTCTTCAGGTATGCAAAAGGGTACATGCAAAACCTAGGAATTTCAAAAATATTTCCAAGGTTGATTATTAATATTAAAATGATTTCTTCACTTTGTGTAGGATTTCAAGAATTCCCTGCAAGAGATAAGGCCTTCTGTTTCACCTAATGAACTTGGCACTTTTGAGCAATGGAACAAGCAATTTGGAACCCTAGCAGTTTAGAGGATGTCCTTTCATTGTATGGAGACAAAGTATCATATAGTCACCTAGATGGGAATGAACTTCCTTTTTTTTTAGTATTTGTTGATACCTTTTTTAGCATTGTTTTATTCGTGGACGTTGTCATCGGCTTTCACCATACTTGTTATTTCGCTTTGCACTCTTTTTTCCTTCACCGTCTTTTATCCCTATACTGTGACTAGTTCTCTTTGAATCTTTTTATACTTTTGAATAACAGCAAAAGGTTGTAAACTTAGCTTTGAATCTAAAGTGTAGTCTCTTTAAAATCCAATTTTCCCAACCAAATGTGTGTTTTCAATCACTCATTATATTCTAAAAGTATATAACTTCAATGATTTGGTCTAATTGTAAAAAGATAGATCTCGAATCTGAAGGTTCTATGTTCGAGCTTCGCTTCTCGTTGAGCCATAAGTTTTCCTTACCTACCTCTTGGATTGGGGTAGCACTTGGGTGCCTTTGGCTTCGGTGCCTTTGTCTCTATCTCTCTCTTAACCAATAATTCTCTCTCATCAAAATAATTTATTTTAATCATTCCATCATCACTATCTTTCCTCTAAAAGACACTAAAGTCACCAAAGTCATCCAACACAAAGTCACTGAAGTCCCACCCCTTGGATTGTGACACCAACTCCTCACCCTAAATTTTTCTTTAAAAAAGTTACACATGTTTTTTTATTTTTCAAAGCAGAAGGAATATTAACATAATCAAGAATTAGCAAACAATAATGAAATTAAGAAAATAATTTAACTTCTTCCCCCACAACTCAGTTTCTTCAATAATATATTTACCAAAGAATGCATTTTATGGTGCTTCAAAATCTGAATCTACAAAAAAAAAATTAATAATATAAAAAAATAGGAACCACGCATAGAGGAAAGTTACAATAGTAATGAGTTTGATAATGTTTTTTTCTTTCTTCTTTCGTTTCTTTAAATATTTCCATGTTCGTATTCATTTTAGGTTCATTTTTTTTTTGTCATCAAATTTATAGAAATGGAAGAGGATATAAGATGAGAGAAAGAAAATATTACCTATGTAAATAACATTCTTTTTTTATTAAAAATAAATAATATTCATTCATTTAAAGTGATAGAGTATACCGATACAAAATAAATTCACTAAAAACAAAAAAAATGAATCCACAAACAAACTCATAACAACATCAAAGTTAGTAGAAAATGACAAAGTATATAAGCTTACAAATATGGCTATATTTAAGCGTCCAAAATACACATGCATCCTTTGGATATGTAACTTTGACAACACCAAAATCATTGGTTAGATCTAAATTTGATCAAAAAAGTTGATCCGACAATCTAACCCGAACAAACATCGTAACACAAGACAAGAAAACAAAACAACTTCATACAAAGACGATGAACAAAATAACGTCACATACAACGAAGTCACCAAAGAAAAAACTAAGAACCCGTTTATTATACCTTTTTAAAGAAAAAAATCATTTTTTTAAGAAAATAATCACTTTTAAGAATTTTGCATCCATTTGTTACAGATTTTTAAAAAAATCAAAATCTAAAAACAGCTTCAAATGAGAAGCTGTTAAGAGCAGCTTCTCAAAAAATAGATTTTTTTTAGAAGAGAGAGAAAATATGATTTAAAAGATTGAACTATTTTTGTAACAAAAAATCTCTTTATATAGTTGTATCAAAACAAACTAGATTATTTGTTTAAAAAGAAATGATTTTTATTACGTGAAACAAATGAAAAATAAATTCTGATTTTTCACAAAATCTCTAAAATATATAATCTCTAAATTATTTTATGTCAAAATCATTTTTATTTTAATCTGTAACAAACGAGCCCTAAATATACATGAAAATCACTTATTTACAAGAAAGATAAAACGTGATTTTGGATAAATATAATTGATACTAAATCACCCTTGAGGGTCGTAAGTGGAAGCTGACAGAGAGAGAGTTAACATTCTTAAATTAGAAGTAGATAAATTAGTAGTAGATTTCTTTCTTGTTTCTGGACATAGGCTTTTTATTGTTTGTTATTATAATCTGAAAACAAAGTAGTACAAGGAATTTTCATCGGAAAAAGTAACAAAAGGAGATGAAATAAATATAAACTACACAACCCTAGATCTCTAGTCACATTTATAAAAAAATAAATACGAGAATCACAAGTTTCTTATTTCACCCTTTAAAAAAAAAAAAAAAGTTTCTTATTTCATTGCTACCCTCGTCCCTCCAAATATCTGTTCAAAAAATCAAAACAGTGAAACCCTATTTCTCTCACATTTTCAACATGGCTCAGCAGCTCTCAACCAGGGTCGGTCTTTGGGGTGTGCAAAGAGTTCAACCAAGCTGGCCTCCCAAAGTGATGTGCCTCAAGAAAAAATTATTGCTCAATATCCCCACCCCCACTCAGAAAATAAAAATAAACATGATTAATGTTTCAATTTCTAAGTTAAAAAGCATGTTCCATGTTTCTATTTCTAAGTTAAGAAACACGTCTTTAGTAAAAATAATTTCTAATTTTGATTTCGGTGGCTAATAATCATTATATGAATGTTATTTTCAATTTAAATAGAAAATTAATCTTATGAAAAAATTGTGCGATTTTATTTTATTAGAGGCCTACTTTTACCATGAGAGTCAAGCCTCCAGTTTCATAGGGACGGCCCTGCTCTCACTGGAAACCCTAGCAACAATAAAAGCATCAGCATTAATCCATCCGCGTTCCCAACTGAAATTTATGTGAATTCGATGCTTCAATTCCTTGAAAAATATCCCACCGGCGAACCATATCAACCAAAACTTAATCAATGATAGGAATTCTATACTGCAACAACAAGTCCAACACCGGAAGCCGAGAATGCCTGTTTTGCAAGATGAATATTTGCGGTATGTTTGAGATATTATTATCGTTGCAACGGCATTTTGACCTTATATTTAAGGTATTGGTCTCATATTTTCTACTCATTAGGGTGTTATACGGCAAAATTACATTGGTCGTCCCTTAACTTACTTTTAGATATTCATGTCCTCTTTTTTCTTCGTTATTTTTTTCATGTCATTTACTTCCTTTACATATGGATTTTCAAGCATCAATTTTTGTCACGTTAGTTTGTTTGCATATGGATTTTCAAACATCGAATCTAAAATTCATATGAAAACAAGAGTGAAAGATCATATATTTAAATGCTAAGAGCACATATTGATTTAAAATTATAAATTTGAATATTGAGAATTGATATTTAGATTGATCAAAATGAGGAAATTGACGTTAAAAAACAAAAAGGTCAAAATCGTTACTTGAAATTAAATTCGGAGCTTTTACGGTCAGTCAGGAAACTGACTTTTTTGAAAAAGTTAATTTTGATTTTAATGTTTGATTCATTGTTAAATTGTTGATTACTGATTAATGATCAACAATAATTCATCTAGTAATGCTTGCAACATCTTGGACTTACAGGTACTATTTTATCATTGGCATCTGTAACATGCAAACAGATTTGATGATATTATGTGATAGTCTTAAGTGTTACACTTTGTGGGGTGTTACACTTAAAACAAGATAGGATAAAATTAGATTAAGTGTAGTCTTGTTAATCTGATGAATTGATGATACTATGGAGACTGAACTTTTGACGTCACTGTACAAACAGTGGGGTGTTACTCACCTACACTTTTGATGTTATAGTATTAACTTCATCAGAAAAGTCATTTTCACGACTTCACCATAGAATTTTTTCCAATTAAATTAAGGGAGACGAGAGTAATTCTTATGGTTTATACTCAAGGAAATATTAGTCCTATAATTATTGAGGTATTATACTTTACTAAGAGTGGTTAGTGAAACCTGTTCTGAGTCGGTAGTGATTTATGAGGTTGTCTGAGTAGAGCAAATCTGTGATTGTTTGGTGGAGTATGAAGACACAAATTTTTATTGAAATGGAAAGCTTTTCGGGTGGTAACGAGCAAGTCCTGGTTATTGGTAATTGTTGTGCAATACGCTCAATTTCTTTTTTCTTTTCTTTCTAATTTACTGCGTTTTTATCTCGCTAACTGTCTCCTTTGTTCAGTAAAAAAATATATAGTTTTGTGATACTTTTAATAGGTAGAAACTAAATAATGATGGCTTTTTTCCTACAATATTTATGATTTTATATCTTTGGAAAATGTGATTCAGTATGTACGGCAAAATATTAGGCTTTAACGTGATCACTGTCATGCTTATGTACTTCAGTTTTTGGTTTCGTTTATGATCAAATATAGGAAAACTAGCCTATGTTTATTTTCATTTGTTTTTGTATTATGCAAGATGATTTATTAAGGACCGTCTCTACACCTGTAATAATCGTAAAATTTATACAGGTGCAACAAATCGTCCCCAAGATGTTGATGAAGCAGCACGAAGGAGACTTACTAAACGACTATACATTCCCCTACCATCCTCAGGTGCTAACCATGATTCTCCAAATCCTTTTAAGCACACCGTCTAACTAACTTATTTACTTGGTATTTCAGACGCAAGAGCTTGGATTGCACGTAATCTTTTAGAGAAGGATGAACTATTCAAGCTATCAAACGAGGAAATGGAGATTATACGTGACTTAACGGAAGGTATTGACATTATTCCTGTTAATTACAGTATCTAATTTTTTTAATGGTTTCTGGTGATTTACTTATACTTGGTAACTTTCTTTTTAGGTTATTCAGGATCAGATATGACAAACTTAGTGAAGGATGCTTCTATGGGTCCATTGAGAGAGGCAATGGAACAAGGTATAGATATTATGGAGTTGAAAAAAGAGGATATGAGGCCAGTAACTCTTCAGGTATGCAAAAGAGTGCATGCAAAACCTAGAAATTTCAAAAATATTTCTCAAATTGATTGATTATTAATTTTAAAAAGATTCTTCACTTTGTGTAGGACTTCTTGAATTCCATGAAAGATATAAGGTCTTCTGTTTCATCTAATGAACTTGGCATTTATGAGGAATGGAACAAGCAATTTGGAAGCTTACAAATTTAGAGGATGTCCTCTCATTGCATGGAGACAATCATATATTCTATAGTCACCTAGATTGGAATGGTCTTCATTTTTTGTTAATATCTTTTTTGGCATTGTTTTCCTTGTGGACTTTATCGTTGTTGATACCTGATTTTGTTTAAACAAAAAAAAAATTAAAAAGATGTTTGCAATAGTTATAATATCAAACATGTAGAGATTTTCCTTAAAACTTAAACATCATAGACAACTAGATTCAAATACCTTGTTGCATTTTATTTTTTAAGCACTAAAAATAGAAAATTTAAATGAATACAAAAATCTAAATTTTCAAAGTGTGCAAGTCTTTGGAACCATAGCAGGAAAGAATATAAGATCAATTCAAAATATTTGAGCTGCAACATAAAGGTTTTGATGTTTCAATCAGCGGTCATTGCGACTAAAGTTGCATTAGTTGTATTAGACCTTGACCCTCCTAAAACTCAAAGATATCGATGTGACCATAATTTAAAACCTTGGTTCTATAGGGTTTTTTGTCAAGAAGTTATTGTGATTTACGTGGAGCTCAATGTCGTAATCTAAATATGAAGGCTCGCCAACAGTGGAATGTTGTACACTACATTCTCTTAGAAAACAACCATGTGAAATTATTGCATCCACAGTCTACAAGAGAAGCTCAAACATGGTAAGCAAGACATCTAACGAAATGAAGAGTTAAGGTCGAACTTCGAAGATAGATGATCATAGTCATATCCTGCATTTATCAATCTCTGTAGGTGGTAAGAATCATAGAGATATGAAAATGGGTGTCTTGGGATCCTAAAATTCGAACGTTGGGCTGGGCAAGAGTAGCATAGAACAAATATTATTGGTTTCAAGATACTGATGATTTGCTATTAAATTATTAATAGAAATTTGTCATCAGTCAATATCTGAGCCTACCCTTTCAATAAGAGCATGTTAGCATCGTAAAATGATTTTATTGTTCCACTGTCTTCCTAATAGTCTCCAGAAATGTTCCAAAAAAACTGATTTCCAAAGGTGGATTTATTTTAAGGTTGTCGAGACACAAGCAAAGTACTTGGGACTTCCCTCATTTGTTAGAAGATTTCACTTAACGACAGGCTTGACTGACCATATTGAAGTTAAGATTAAACATTTATGATGGGTATAATTTGATAATAATTTGTCGAAATTCGAGAGTAGCTGTTGTCTTTGAAGCACTGACACAAACACTTGCACTTAGACACGCGTAACAACTTAAGAAAATGAATCTGATTGAATGTAACTAAGTATTAGTGTTAACTGAACACTTACTTTGACATGCATGTGTCAGACACTAGACATGTCTTTGATCTCAAGTGTGTCGGTGTTATATAGCTTTCGGTGAGAAAATTGAACTTTTTGGAATTAATTGTTAAAACCTAACTAGCAAAAAGACGGGTACTCACGTGCCCGTCTTTCCGCTCTTTTTATTACGTTAACGTTTGAAAATTATGAGCGATGTTCTTTAATGAAATTTTGATTTTGATTAAAATTTAAACTAAAAATATAAATGTTTGTTGTTTTCAAGTTATAACAAACCAAACTAACCATGATTATCTATTTCAATGACACAAAAAATATAACAACAAAAAAGAATTTGGATACTTTTTTTTAGCAACACGAACAAAAATCTTTATTATATAAAAAGTTGTTTAAGAGTATAATTGAGATAATGAAAAGGTATGTACAAATATACTGATCTAGTTTGTTACACTAAATAATAAAGTAAAACAAAATATATATATATATATATATATATTCATATCGTATTTGTTATATTTTTTTAATATTTAAATTTATTCTTATCTATTTGTTACATGTATTGAAAATTGAGGGTATTTTTGAAAAGAAAAAATACAGCCGAGTTGAAAAGGGTGTTTTTATATATAGTATAGATACAACAATATAGCGTTTTGTGGTTAAATACTTGGAACAATCAAGCTAGACTTCAAATTGCATCGTAGAATTAACCAAAACTCAAAACTAGCGGCATCAACATGACACAACCACAAACCTTCATCTGTGAGGATATTGCAATTGAAATATTCTTACGGCTTCCATTGAAATCCCTTATTCGATTCCAATGCTTGTCCAAGTATTTTGAATCCTTAATCTCAAATCAAACTTTTGTGAAATACCACCTTCGAAGGTCACAAAAAAATACTAACCTACTAATCAAATTCACTGATTACCTTAAATCTTTTTCTTTAGTCAATGATGATGTATCATTATCCACAATTGTTAAAGATTTTGATTTTGGTTTCAGATTGAAATCAAAGTATGAGGTTGTTGGTTCTTGTGACGGTTTGGTTTGTTTGATTGCTATCAAGCGTCCTGGTACAAAATATTTAGTTTGTCTATGGAACCCTTCAACCAAGTCACACTCCTATAAAGCAAGTCTTTTAGTTCATTCTAGGTCATGGTCATGGCGTTGCCCCCCTCATGATATGTTTGGGTTTGGTTACGATAGCTTATCGGACACTTACAAGGTGGTAGTTGTGAATTTCAAGACTTATTCATCAAAATCCGAGGTAAATGTTTACAACAAACGTGACAATTGTTGGAGAAATATTCAAAATTTCCCCGGTTTTGGTATTTTGACAATAAATCCTGGAATGCATTTAAATGGTACTATTAATTGGTTTGCGACTTCAAATTTTGATTATGATTGGAGGATTCCTGTTTATATTGTTTCACTTGATCTAGGTAATGAAACATATAAACAATTGTCTCTGCCTTCTTGTTTTGATCAAGCCCGCCGTGTTGGTCGTTGCCGAGCTATGCCAAGTCTTGGGATTTTGAAAGATCGTTTATGTTTCTCTTATGACGATGTCGAAAGAACTCAATTTATTTTATGGCAAATGAATGAGTATGGGGTTGAAAGTTCTTGGACTCAATTGTTGAAACTTAGTTATGCTCTTCGAATTGATGAAGAATGTATTTTACCACCATTAGGCACTTCTAAGAATGATTATTTGCTCCTTATTGAATCGGTGGAAGGAAGATTGCAAGTAACAACTTTGTATAACCATGAAGACAATTCTGAAATTCCCATGACCATGAATAAGCTTTGGCTCTATACTAAGGATTATTTACCAAGTTTAGTTGCACCATAGTAAAATTAGTTTTTTAATTCTTAGCCTGGACTTGGAGGTGAGTTATAGGTTTACATTTTTAGAATCATATATGTTCTTAGGAGAAATTATCATGTTTGATTTTTTATTTGGTCAAGTATTTTATATTCTACTAGCGAAAAGACGGACAGATATTCAATCTGCTTACAAATTTAGAGGAGACAAAGCATCACATATTCTATTTTCGTCTAGATGGGGATGGTCTTCATTTTTGTTGATATCTTTTTTGGCATTGTTTTCCTTGTGGACTTTATCATTGTTGATACCTGATTTTGTTTAAACAAAAAAAATTAAAAAGATGGTTGCAATAGTTATAATATCAAACATGTAGAGATTTTCCTTAAAAATTAAACATCATAGGCAACCAGATTCAAATTACCTTATTATTGCTGCATGTTATTGTCTGTGTGGATATATATATGATGCAGAGTTTGTTCAAAGAGTTCATATAACTCTATATGGTGACTAGTTCTCTTTGAATCTTATTATACTTTTGAGTTTTGAATAACAGTTATTGCATAATGAAGAAATAAAGGAAAATAAGAGTTAGTTGTAGAGATAACTTGTTCCACAAGTTATCTAGGTAGTTAGTTCTAACTATCTGTATTAGATCGTGATGTGACCATAATTTAAAACCTTGGCTCTATAGTGTTTTTTGTCAAGAAGTTATTGTGGTTTACGTGGAGCTCAATGTCGTAATCTAAATGTGAAGGTTCACCAATAATGGAATGTTGTACACTGCATTCTCTTAGAAAATGACAATGTGAGATTATTGCAGCCACAATCTTCAAGAGGAACTCAAACATGGTAAGCAAGACATCTAACGAAGTGAAGATTCAAGATCGAACTTCGAAGATAGATGAACATATATAGCCATACCTTGGGCTGAAAATGGGTGTCTTGGATCCTAAAATTCTAACGTTGGGCTGTGCATGAGTAACATAGAACAAATATTATTGGTTTCAATAAAGAGTATGTTAGCATCGTAAAATGATTTTATTGTTCCAATGTCTTCCTAAGAGTAACAATCAAGATACTTGGGACTTCCGTCCTTTGTTGGAAGATCGAAGCAACATGTTTTTGATTTTGGTTAGGATCGAGTTTGGAAGAAAATGAAAGCATGGAAGGAGAAATTGATATCATCATTAGGTCATGATGTTTTAATTAAATCGGTGACACAATCCATTCTGAGTTATGTTGTGAGATGTTTTCTCTTAACGACAAGCTTAAATGACCATATTGACAGAGTGTCCTTTGATATGAAGTATAAGTGCTGTGCTATATAGCTTTTGAATTTTATGATATAAACTTAGCACTGACACATATATAGACACACACAAATAATAATTTTGACAAAATCACAAAATTGAATGTAATCACATGTGTCAGTATCACGCCAATTTTAGACACCGGATACGCCTTCGATTAGAAGTGTCGGTGCTTGAGTAATGCAATGTGCCTAGAGTTATGTTTTTTGTTTATAGAATGATCAGAATTTGCTGAACTGGAGAGTAGTTGTTTGTTAAGTCAAGGCTGTAATATAAATTGAATATGATATATGTATGTATTCTATTTTAGTATGCTATATAAATACTTTGAATTTGAACCTATATGTCAACTATTTGAGTAATGCTATATTAATATTTTGAATTTGAACCTACATGTTAATATTTGAGTAATGCAATGTGGTTAATTTTTTTTAATAGAATTTGTTTCTAATAAGAGTTGAGAATAGTTGTTGGAAACTTGGAAAGTCGAGGCTGTTGGAATGATGAGAATGATATATGTAATGCATATGTACTCTGATTTATGTTTGATATATAACTTAGAAATTAATCAGAACTGGACTTGTTGTCAAAAGTAAAAAGTGAGGTGTTTTGGTTCTATCAGAGAGGTGAAACCAAAGAGAATTATTCTGTTTTATTCTATCTGCTGCATACCAAATGCTAGTTTTGAGAGTCATAATGAAATGTATTTTGAATTTGATAATGCTTTTGTTATAATAATGATATTTAGTTAGAAGTAAGTTAAAAGAATTAAAGTTTTGCATGTTGGATAACTCAGCAAACAACTTTTAGTGTCTCAATTGCTTTGAGAGTGGTTTAATTTGTTTGCATATATTTGAAACTTGAAAGAATTTAGTCGAAATCTGTGTGCCACTTCTTGAGGAATATAGTTCCAACAAGAAACTTCATGCATATTTTGGGCTTGCTGAATGTTGAAAGATGGAAATAGATCTAAGTGCCTAGAAAATAGCAGAAGTTGAAGGTTCTCCAAATATGTTGAGAGGAAGGTTTTATTGTTGGATTGTAGTCTTTGTAACATCTTATTTGAATAAAAAAAAGGCTACAGATGGTATATTGAATTTGAATATTTAATTGTTTATTAAAAATGCAGACAGAACTATTACAACAGGTATTGATGGTGCATTGAAAAAAGAAGCTCAAATTTATATGTATTATTATTTTCATAACATTACTACATACTTCAACAGATCACAGATTTGATTGTAACACAATCATGGCATACAGCACAAGTTTTTCTCTTCACCTGTGTTGTGTCACAAACAAGACAGCCCAAGATATTGTACACAAATTAATCCTTCCTAATACAATTTTTTCATGATGTCAAAGTAATCAAAGAATCCACCATTGTGGACTACTACAACAACTACAGAAACATGAAACTATGATGCTACCATCTTTCTCCTAACAATCTGATAAATTATCAGCACTGCAACTAGTTGCGGTGCTCACAGGATCCATATGCTATGGAGCAGTATTCACAGATACGGCATGGAAGATGGAAAACTAGCTTACTTAAGAATTCCCTTGATTTATATTGAAATGCATAGCATAAAAGGATGAATGATTTCAAAATAAGGAGCACCAGGACTTCTCTAGGTATCATGTGCTTCCTGGAGCATCACTTCCTGCAGCTGGTTTGCGATTCAAATATCGAATAACAGCATCTTCAACCCTACTCATGTTGTCAAACAATATATGAATTTTTTCAGTGAATGGTAATTGATATAGTCAATACTTAATAGTAAAATGTATCCATAAAACATAGGAAATACGAACACATTGATTCAAGCTTGTTATAGCTGGAATTTGCACAGAAGAAAAGACAACCATGCATTTTAAAACATTTGAAATGAAATCCTATCATATCATGGTCATATCAGTGTTGTCAACTGCAGATCTTAGAAAAAGGCGGTTTGTTCAAATTCCGCCACAATACACTACAGCGCCAACATTTGCCAATACTTTGCCAAATAGCATACATATAGAAGAATAATCATGATTTGTTCACTATGCTATAACAACATAGTACAATATTTGACAACATTGGGCCACATGAGATGAAAATAGGCGCATAAATCCAACAGTCCAACTAACATATATACGAGGTTTATATATAAATCATCATCAACTAAGACAGTATATGGAAGGGGACTGTTGATCAGAGCTATAATGACAATTCTAAATTATATCTGATTTCGGGTCAATCACAATCAACTCCAGCAGACGATGATGAATTAATTTGCAATCAAAGATGGTAGCAAATAAACGAGCCAAGCAAAAAATAAGATATAAAATAAAATAAAACAATGGAGGACAGAAAAATGAGCAGAGATAGTTCTCAAAGCTTACCATGGTTGGTTGAAAAAATCTGCTCGGCGCTCTTTTTCAGCACTGCGACTAGGTTCTCCAGCTGCAGCTTTCAGATCCCTGCTTTGAGATTCAATCAAGGCATTAATAAATTCTACTGGAGATTGACTGAAACCAAGAAAGAATGCTCGTCTCCTACGATGCTCGTGGATTTTTCTAATGATTCCACATATCGCTTCATCACATGTTTCAATCTCTTTGTTCTTCTCCACATTTGCCAATAGTGCAGACAACTCCCTTTGAATAGGAAAAGGAATATCAATCATCGCATCGTAACAAGCACTCCCAGCTGGACTATTCCCCGATAGTTTGATCTGATGCTCCACAACTATAGGTGGTGGAGGGAACAAATGTGGTGATATTTTCTGCGAAACTGTTGTGAACTTCACCTTTTCTTCCCCAAATACTTTCTGAAGAGGCTGATCACAGTGAAAAAAAGAAGGGTCGCTAGGGTTCTGCAGTTTCCTAGCCTTCACATAGTGCCATATTGCAGCAATAATTCTTGGACGAGTATCAACGTCGATAGCAAGAACTTCCGTCAATGCTGGTGAAAGCTTAAACTTCTCAGGTGCATAATTCATATAAAACTGTATATTCACCGAAAACTCCTTATCCCCTTTCCTCTTCACTTCAAAACCTTCTTGAGGAGCAGGTGATCGATAACTATCCCACACAATAGTGTTGTTCTCGGGATATAGCCTCGGATCCAAAGTAATGATTACTTTTTTAAAGAAAGCCGAGAACTTTGGATACATCGGTGACGACTTCTGAACTACTCCCGGCTGATCAGGGTCAACACCATCTTCCAATACCCTCCCAACTATCTTCAGTGTCCACGTCGGAGGCTCAGCATTTGGCTTCTTAGGTATCGTGCGAATTTGATTCGCAAAAGTGTTAAATACATAAATACGAAGAGTTTTCTGAATACAAGGTGGATTTTTCAACGCTTCCTGAATATCAACCTTCTTTCTAGAAAGTGCAGCATCCACACGAGACTCAAACTCGAGAAGCTGTGTATAAAGAGCAGATTCCGGCAATATAGCAGCCACCCTTTCCTGCATTGGTTTCTCAGGAAGCTTCTGCTTCTTCCTCCGTGCAGCAGCAGGCGTTAGTTCCATCGGTCTCAACGGTGAGAAATTATTCTGAGGCGAAAATCCAATCGGCCTCATAGGTGGTTTCAAAGGACCACGTTTCGCACTACCACTCCCAGGCGTAGACATCGACGACGACGAAACCCCTAAATTCCCTAATCCACCAACCTGATTCTGATTAAGACTCAACCCTTGAGCTTGCAAATGAGCCTGCAGCTGAGCATGAGCTACTGCTGCAGCTTGTGCATGAGCCTGAGCTTGAACCTGAGCCTTATTTTGTGCTTGAACTATAGCATGGGCTTGTGACTGTGGAAACTGCCCCTGAAAACCAGCAGCCATTTGAGCCTGGGCCTGAGCCTGGGCTTGGGCTTGGGCTTGTGAAAAAACAGGGTTTGTAGACATAGAATTAGAGGGCATTCCAGCATTACCAAAGGATGATGAAGAGGCACCAATGCCTTTAGAATTGTTATTATTGTTCACAGACATCACTATCCAAATCTAATCAACAAAAGGATCAAAACCCTAAAATTCAAATCTTCAATACCCAGATGAAAAAATCTTAACTTTATCCAATATAATCAATCATAGACCAAAAGGGTACCTAAATCATAACAAATTCAAGTGTGAAAACTACTTCGTAAAAATTCTGTTACCAAAATGGAGAGAACCAAAATTACTGATTTTGATTCTAAATCAAGTAATGTTTACCTCGATCTGGATTCAGGAAGATCCACTGATTGAAGAAGAAGCCATGAAGAGTTGAAAAATGTGATTTTTTGTGTGAATTAGGGTTTGGTGGTGAAGAGAGAGAAACAAAGGGTAAGATGAATTACGGTTTGAAGTGTGAAAATAGAGAAGAGAAAGAGGTGAATTGAGGAAATTGAAGAGAGAGAGTGAAGATTTAGAGAGAGAAAGAGATGAATTTTGAGGAAGATGAAGATGGTGAAGCTTTAGCTAGGGTTTGGAAAATGGGGTCAAAGTTTTGAGTCAGTGTGAAGCGTTTAGTTCTGAATGGTTTGGTTTTGAAACGGTGTCGTTTTTAGTTCTAACAAAACAGGTTGTGAATGTTCTAACCAAATCCAAATGTAATAAAATTATAATGTTTTTCCCTAAAATAAAATAAAAAAATTAAAAACATGTTTTAAAACATTGGGTTAATTAGTGTCTCATGGATATTAATTGAAAAGTTTTGTTTGTCAAGTTGTTGAGTTATTAGAAATTCATCCCTTAAGATTAATATGTGTGATATATATGGTTTGTATTCCGATATCTATATAGTATTTAGTATGTGTTTGATTGCGGTACCATTTTCACATCAAGGCAAAATTACGGTAAAAACCACGTTTGCAATGAAGCTATATATAGTAGCTTTTCCGAATTACAACAATTTTTTTCCTTAGGACGTGAGAAAGCTGCTTCCACCGCACATTCAAACAAGCTAATAGTATAATAGTACAATATCTCTTTTAACAGAGTAAACTCACATGAATTGGTTAAAAAGTTACAAAATAGGAGTTTTACATTTCAAACAACAATTTCAAAACTTTATAAAATTGAATTTACAACTTTCCAACAAATTAGTTTTATATTTGCTTCATTAATCAATTCATTCGGGCCATTCTTTAACATTTTTTTAAAACATTTTATCATTCTTAGACATTTGTTTGTTATTCATTTTCTATTGGGTTAAATAAGTTTTTATTCTTTAAAAAAATTTCAAATTTTGCCTTTACTCTCTCCAAAAAAAAAATTCAATTTTTTATCTTTCAAATATTTTGTCATCACTTTTGGTCTTTGTTTTTAAGTCAATTCATGTGTATCACTCAAAATTTAATAAAGACATGTGTCGTCAAGTTTAGTACATTATAGAATTATCTCTTGACAAGAGTATCGAATTTTTTAATTAGAGATTAATTAAATGTGATTTTTTTATAGGCTTAATTGTAGTTTTGACCCCCTAAGTATCACAATCTTGCGATTTTAGCCCCTATAAAAAACAATAACAAATCAACCCCATAAGTTTACCTCCTTTTGCACTTTTGGCCCCCTAGACCAATTTTGACCAAGTCAATGCATATGTGGCAACCACATCACTTAAAGTGAGGTGCCACGTGTGAATTTATATTTTCTTAAAGGACCAAAATCGCAAGATTGTGATACTTAGGGGGCCAAAACTACAATTAAGCCTTTTTTATATTTTTGGTGCTTAAATAATCATATTTAATCATGTTTAGTTATAAAAAATTTAGAGAGATTCTTATAATATTCTAAAATTACTTGTAAAACTCATTCAAAAATATGAAGGGTACACATGATCTTACTTAAAAGCAAGGATCAAAAGTTGAGACGAAAAATATTTGGAGGACCAAAAATTGGAGAAATCTTTTAGAGGGACTAAAGAGAAATTTGAAAATTTTATAGGGAACAAAAACTTATTTAACTCTTTGTTTATTTGTTCTTTATTTATTTTTATGTAAAAAAGTTTAGATGAGTTGGAACATGGAACTCATCAATATCAGAATATGCCTCAAGGTTCAATGAACATTTACATAGGTGCTTACTAAATCACTCAGATTCATACATTGACAACAAAAGTTGATACACAATCTTACAATTGAATCAACTCCTTATCAAGTCAATCTTCACATGTTATTTGTTCTTTATTTTGAGTTTAGGGTAATCTTTAATTATATTAAAAACTTTTTAATTGCGATATAAACCTGTAAATAAAGAAATTGGGAAGATCAAAATAGAACACTTTTACATTAAGGATAAAATAACAAGATACATGAACAAGCTTGATTACTAAGCCAATGATGATCAAGTAGTTCCATGAAATGAAACCATATGGCTTGCTAGAAACTTTTTAACAATAAAGGCTTACTAGAAACATTAAATAACAAAAACTTCAAGCAAAGAGAAATCAGTTTAAGAAAGTTGATTCAATCGGTAAGAAAATTAGCTCAAATCTCACAATGACCTGAGTTCAAATCTTACTGTCGTGTGAGACCTTATTGATAGGTAATATCATATGTAAGTGCATCTGCTAGCTTTCTCTTAACCTTCGGGCTTTCTTTGACCTTAGTGAACACTTAAGGATCAAACTTGCCTAAACTTTTATTCATCAAAATAAAAAACAAAGACAACTTCACACTAACCTTCAACTTTTCTTACTTTATTTCATAGAGTTTTATTTCCAACCAACAACTACTTGATCCATAAAACTCATACTTCAAAGTTTTCAAGTCAACATCACAGCACAATTGTGAATATAAGAGTTAAGATTTCCACTACCACACACAATTTGCTTCCACTCCAAAACCTCCAAATCAGGATGAGGAAAACACTTATAAATCTTCATCAATTTTTTACAAATAACAAGCAATTCATTTCCCAAAGATTTGAATGCCACACCATAACCAACTTGGTTATCAGCTCTAACAGGAACAAACCCTAACTTCTTCCACAAGTTACTACCTTTCATATAAACCTTTACCTCGTTTGTTGAAGCATCAAGTGTGTACAATTCATTGTTAACAACAGCTATAAGAGGTGGTAATCTTGAACTTGAAAGAACAATATCCTTCAACATGTTAGGAATCAAATTCCACTTGTTGGTCTTTCCGTCGAAAAACTCGCCACATGTTAAATTGTTATCGTTTTCATCTTGTCCTCCAATTACATAAAACTTGTTGTCCAAGTAACAACCTGAACAGTATTTTCTCTTTTGGTTCATGTTTGGGAGTTTTTTCCATGTTTGGTTTTCAGAATTGTATTTTTCAGCTGAATTCAAACATGTTTGGTTCGTGTTAACTTCAATGTAGTTTTTTGTTTCAAGTCCACCAGCAACATAAGCAAAATTGTCACATGAAGCTTTTGCAAAGACACACCTTGGCATTATCATTGATGGACCTTTGAACCATTCATTTGTTGTTAGTTCATAACGCCATATAACTGCTCCATCAATCTCCATACCTGTTAATTGATTTGTTAAAGAAAGAATAATATTGTGTGAAAAAATGTCATTTTGATCTTGAATGTGTGAGGCGGTGCCACTATAGTCCTCGAATCTATCAAAATTCTAAAATCATCCCTAAGTGTGCCGATTATTAGTAACTTGTAGACCACACAAACTAACGAAAGATATATATGAAGACCAAACAAACGTTCACGAATGTGTCTATTTGTTAGGGATTTAATGGACCAAACCGGCTCATGAAATTTGCATTTGAGGAGAAAAAAACTAACATCTATGTGTGTCTTTGCTAGTAATTTCATAAACCAAACCGTCTAACAAAAAACATATGTGAGTATCAAACTAGCATACGAAAGAAACATACGAGGATAAAAACGACTAATAGAAGACACATTCAGATGTGTTTTTATAGTGACACCATCACTCATTCAAGGACTAATCGTCACTGTCTTCCTTAAATGTGTGTGTTTGCCTCGATATAATCCCTGAATCTATCAAAATTACAAAAAAAATTATTCATGAGTGTGCCTTCTGTTAGTATTTCCATGCATAGACTAAACCGACCAACGAAAGACGCATCTGAAAACTAAACTAACCGACGAAAGACACATGTAAAGACCAAACTAACGAATACAAGGGAAATGCTAACCGGTGCCCATGGGGCACTGGTTAAAGATACTAAAAAAGGAATTTATTTAGTATTTATTAAATTGAAATTGTGTAATCAATCCATAAAAAGACAAAAAGTTTCCGTTTTCAGTAATAACTTTCTTTTTTGGTATCCTTAACCAATGCCCCGAGAAGACACCGGTTAGCATGACCCATAAAAGAAACATTCTTGTATGCTCTTGTAATTTCGATACATTCAAGAACTAAAATAACCAATTACTCAATTCTAGTCGTTTTCGACACTTGCAGCAATGATACATACCTGAAACAAATAAATGTGTGCCTGCAGAAAAGGACTCTTTTTCACCATTTTCAAATATGTAATCAGATGGAATAATAGGTAATTTCCTGCATGACTTGAATTGACCATCAAACACACACCAATTCCTTTCACCACCACTTGCTAACATAAAAACTGATGGTTCTTTCAACCCTATCATTCTCCTTATCTTATAGATTTCACCACTCTTCATTAGATTCAAAAACTTCTTGTTTAAGCAACACATTTTCCAGTGTTTTGAAATTGGAAACCTTGCCAATATCATTGTCTCTAGTTCATCACTGAGACATGGTAATGGTAGAACATAATCTGCATCCTGCGGTTCTTGACCTGAGGAGGAACCATTGTCACTAGAAAGTGACAATGACAATTGTAGAATTCTCAAATTTTCATTGGAGGAATTTGGTGAATTTCTGTAAATTCCACTACCAATGAAACTCCACATAGGTAATGATCTTTTACTAGACACACTATAACTCATTTTTATGCAAAAAAAAATTCTTTTTCTTTGAATGTTTTGATGAACAAAAGGCTTCACAGTTCACACCCTATTGCTAAGTATCTGCAAAAACAGTTACTAAAATTAGATTGAAATTTATGTTATAAGTATAAGATACTCAATGCCTATAGTTAATAATGAACTAAAACAGTTTGTGTTACCAAGAATGAAGTAACATAAATTTGTGTTACTAAAAATGAAGTAACAGACATTAATGACAGTTAGAAATGTCCTAAACTGAAAATGAAAAACTAATGTCATTTTCATGGATTAAACTAAACATTGCTGTCTCACTCAATCAGATATTGAATACATAATGAGTGTTTAATTGGCTTGACCAAATATTATTGTAACAAAAGACTAAACACATTTAAAGACACTAATTAACCAATCATTTTCAATTCTTTGAAAACTATAATAAAATAATAAATTAGAGTCAAATAAACATTGCAAATTAAGTGTGGTCAATCATGACCACACTAAGACATCATAAATCTTGATGTCACGGTCCAATCGCGGTTACATTTTTTTTAAATCATAGTAAAATTTATTTCTCAATCGATTTTTTACCCTATTTAGATAAATAAAAAACTTAAACACTTATAACATACTCTTATCATATAAGTGTTTATGTATAATCTATTTCTATAAGATATCTTCATCAGTTATCCTAAAAAGTTTATGGAAATCATCTATGTTCATGATAACATCTCATGAACACGTCAACCAGTCTCACAAGTGTTTGTGTCGTTAGATGAACTCAAATAATTCAATGTACTTGGTTAAGGCTATGCAAAATAAAAATATCATGAATATCATTGAAAAAGATACTTACCTAGAAGACTTCACATGATGAGCTTGAACATGCCAAGATTAAGAAAAAGTTGATTTCTTCATGGTTTGTCCATGTTTACTAAGAAATGAAAAGGGTGAATGGATAAATCACAAAGTGAAGAGAATAAAAAGCCATTTACTTAAGACATTGAGTTAATATAACTCTAATCCATGTTAATTAATGTATGAAAGACATGTGAAGTTGAAAGATAGTGAAGTTTTTGAGGTGATAGAAGGAAGCCATTAAGATGGATTCAACATGGAGGCATACTCCATTTGTTAGGAAAATAAGTGGTTAAGTAAATAATTAAGGTGTGTGTTTAGAGATTATAATACCCTTCAAGAATTAATATTATATAAGATATGTCATCATCATCATTATCATTAATTCATTATCTAACTCACAACTATCACTATCTCTTTTTACATATTTTCTTTTTTATAAAAAAAGCAATTGAAGAGAGAGAGATTGTGTGCTGATTTCATAGCTCATATAGTATAGTTGAATTTTTGAATGGTTTTTCAGCACTCAAAATGTGACAGAAAATATTTTATAAAACCCTAACAAAAGAATGGATAAAATATTGAACAAAAGAGAAAGGAAAAAGGTGGGGACCAGATTCTGTAACCTTTTTTTTCTGTGATTAATTAAGTAATTTTTTCCTCGTTTTGAGTAACTGTTATAAACCACATTTCCACCTTCAAAACGTGTTCTTTCCATGCTTGCATTTTTTTTTAATAAATAAAAGTGTTTATAGCATATCATTCATAAGAGGAGTTTCAATACAATAAGTTATATCTCAAAATAGTTTCCATGCTTGCATTTTCTTCTCATATATGTAAGGTTTAAAATAAGGGTGATGATAAGGTGTCTTAGGGCATTTGATAAGGATTTAAAAATAAAAATAGTTAATAAATTTTATGTACAATTCTTAAGATAAAGTTATTTTTTTTTGCTTCATTGTGTTGAATGTACGACTCTCAAAGATAAAGTTTCTATTTTAAATTTTTTAATAAAAGTCTATTAAACAGTAATAAGGGGATCATATAGTAATTTGACGAACTTTCATTGAACCGTAAACCGTTGTGCATCACCACTAAACTCAACAAAAAAGAGGTCTACAAAGTATTCACTATCTCTCACTTTTTATCTTCTACAACTTATTCAAATTTAAATAAAATTGTATTTAACATCAAAAAATTTAATGTCCAAAAATAACTTCTTAGAAGTAGAGGGGAGTTTAGTTCTTTATATGAAGAAAATGGTGCATTAAAACTATATACTACAGTCTACAATAACCATAGGATGTACATATTTTTTAAATCAACGACCAAGATTGAAAGATGTTGTTTGCATCTATGAGGTCCAATATCATGCATTCCAATTCATGTGTATTTTAATTCAAGTTGGTAGGTGCTAATTAAGTCCAAGAATATCTGGATTACTTGGACTGTGCACTCAAGCTTTATATATTATTTAATAGTCTTGGATTTAATTTATATATTTATATGAGACTCTATGTTAGACAGTTTATTTTTCATTGGATATGCAATGTTAGACAGTTAGAGTGTCTCTTTTCCAACAACATCAAGTACAATTTAATTTAGCCATTTCTTTTTACCAATTTGTCACTTAGATAGTAATCTTCTTCTTCTTTTTTCAGGAGGTGTGACAACATGTACTCTTTTATTTTGAGTCAAGAGTGTATTTAGCAATTTATGTGAGAAAAGCAACTGGGCCGTGATACAGGTTAACATTTATTGAGGGCCAATATTATGCAACTTATTTCATGAAAATTGCTCTTTAGGCACCCTAGGTTTGCTCTCACGCACTCCAAAATGACGTTTTTTTACCCCCTCCCCAACGGTAGTTAACCACCGTTCACTTAAGCCATCAGCAGTTAAATGTCATTCGCTCAATGTCAGCGACAGTTTTTTTTTTGAGAGAATCAGCGACAGTTAACTACTGTTGTGTTTTAATCATATTCCAAAACAAAACAACAACCTCCCACACTTTTTCGAAACACAATCAAACTCCCTCAAAATTCTCATAAATCAACCCTGCAATAAATTTCTTCAAAGTCAAGCAATTAATCAATCATATACAAGTAAGTGTTCATAATATCATAGCATTCACATTCTTAGTTTTATTTTTGTATAAATTATAGTTTATACAAAAATGGGAGGCAAGCTCGCAACAAGCTCCACCGCTAATCCTTTCAAGATGACAAAATCAATCCCCTTAAATACAATGTCTATAGACCTAGGTAACATCACATTAATTGTTATGCATGACTCTTTAAACTCTTTGTAAAAGGTCAACAACCTATGTTGCTTGTCAAACACAAATGATACGAAAGAATGTCGATTGTCCACAACACATTTTCTAATATTTGGCCACTTTTCTTAAAGCGGTTTTGAGGCATGTTTGCCCCACAACAAAAACCGCAGTACCCAATCCCACAAGTCGGGGAGACCCCAACCAAATCCACACAAGCAAGTTTCTCTCCTACCCACTCGTACACCAGAAGATATGATGGCCTAAGAATTTTAGGGTTGCCTCCTTCTTCACAGATATTCGCCCGTTTAAATATATCAAAAAGAATATCCTCAACAAAGTTGTGCCTTTATTTGAAGTCGGGAAGCTCCTTACAATGAACTTTGTGCTCCCGAAAGGTATCCAGACAAGCCTTATGGCAAAGAGGGACACCTCATCAATTCAAAATAATGGAACCATAAGGCGATATATGATAATAGTACAATACTCTATTGGTGACATATGCTGGCCTAACCCATCAATATGGATAATTAGATGAAAATATCGAGCATGTGTTGCTTGCAAACATCCAAAAACTACTTTTTGTCTTGTGGTCATGTCAAACTTCACTTCTATATCCCGAACACTTTTACTAATAAGGACGCTCATCAAAATATGTTGTGCTTTATAGGAGGGATGGTGTCCTTCCTAATAAAATTGCTAAAATCAGGATTTAGAATCGTACCATGAAGACCATCAAAAGCACGGTTAAAATCAAAGTTCATACCACTTATCCCACTCAGAATTTAGAATCGTACCATGAAGACCATTAAAGGCACGGTTAAAATCAAAGTTCATACCACTTATCCCACTATCTCTCAAAATCGTGTTTTTTTATCACCAAAATTTATTATCGATCTTATTTATTATAATTTGGGGGGAAAAACAAAAGAACATGTTCTAATATTTATTTTGAAGGGAATCCTAATTATTATTTTTTTAAGAAGAAATTTAGAGTGAATGTTTGTGTCTTAATCTAAAGTATGAAAGACGGTAAAGTCAGAGAACATTTACAATCAAATTTACATTTATCTCTCTTAAAACTAGTAGCGGATCTCGAACCCGAAGCATGCGGATCAAAGAAATTCTAATATTTAATTCAAAACACCAGTGTCTAAATAATATTTTATTAGAGATATCAAAGTAACCTCTCTTTCTAATTGATAAAGTAAACCCCTCTTCCTAATTGGTATTTAATATTTGCTTGATTGTACTTGGTAACTAGAGGGGAATCAAAAACGTCATGTGCTTTGTTCTTTCATGCCTCAATCGTTGCATCTAGGTTTCAATACTTTTAACAAAGTTCATTCGTGGCATCCACAATTAAAGTTAGCTAGATTATTTATAATCTCTTGAGCCAAAAACGAAATAGCATACAGTTGTGCACGAGCTTATACATAAATCTTTCACATTTGTGACGTATGTAGGTAAAAACAATTACTTTAACCAGTCAAAAATCTCAAAAGTATGCATACCATTGCCCAAGGGTAAAATTTTGTCACTTCTCCACTACCATGACATGTACCTTGACTTATAAGTGATATGTATTAAGATTAAGATATTGTGCTTGAATTATAGAAATTTATATTCCCTTTCATATCTATTGATTTTAACGTCATATTAATTTAACAAAATTACATTTGTCGTCCTTTAACTTAATTAATATATATATATATATATATATATATATAATATATCGAGACTGATAACTTATATCCACCTAAAAATACTAAGGTGCAAGTTAGCAAAGTTGCACCCACTTATAATTTACTAAACACTCTTTTGTTTATATTCTAATTAATTTTAAATAGAAGGGCAATTTTGTAACTAGCTTAAAAAAGATCCTTAAAAAAAGAAACAAAAAAGACAATAACATGTTTAAGGTATAAAACATGTAATAATGACAAACTTTTAAGGAAACAATATTTGAAATGATGAAAGTGGGTGTAAATTAGTGAAGATTGTTAACTTGCACCTTAATAATACTTATAAAAATGAGTGTAAATAATCACGTGGGTGTAGGTTGCTAATTTGCACCTTAATAATTTTAGGTGGGTATAGCTTGCTGATAGGGATGAAAATAGGTCAGGCCGGCCTACAGGGCTTACGGCTTAGCCTACGATAGGTCAGGCCAGGCCTGGCTTTTTTCTTAAACAGAGAAGGCCTAGACTTTTTTAAAAGCTTATTTAGCTTAAAAGGTCAGGCCACATGCCATTCAAAAAGACTCTTAGGCCTATTAGGTCGGCCTATTTAAGTAAATATGTATAATATTATTTATTATTTATATTATATTTTGTACTTTTGAATCAAAAATAAAAATTTGTTAACCTTTTCAGTGATTTAAGTTTATTAGCACACATTAATTTTTTGTATATTTAAATGTATTATCATAAATTAGAATTGAAATATGATAGAATATATAGTTAAACTCCGTAAAAACTCATGTTGATTATCAAAAGAGAGTTTAATCTAATTGATATATTAATTCTCTAGTCTATTTAAACTTAGACCGCGTTGCTTATTTAAAGATGTTCATAAGAAATAGGTCTTTAAATAGGCTAGTTGTGCGTATCAGGCTTTCAGAAGGCCAGACTCGGGCCTAAAAAGTAAGCCTATGATAGGCCACATGCCATGCTTAGGCCTTCAAAAAAATTGGCAGGCCAGGCTCAGGCCTTGCAAAGCCTAACTCGGCCTAGCCTATTCCCACCCCTACTTGCTGACTTGCACCTTAGTGTTTTTAGGTGGATGTAAGTTAGCAACCCTATATATATATATAAAGAAAACTACCCCTTTCAACATTTTTGGGTTGAATTTTTCTTTCCAAAAATACCTCTAATTTACAATACAAATAACACATGTAACAAATAGATAACAATAAATTTAAATATTAAAATAAAAGTGTAACAAACACAAACGTTCAGTTTTTTTCTTATCATTTAAAAAGTGTACAAACTAGACGAGTATATTTATACTTACTTTTTTATTATCCCAATTATACCCTTAAATAACAACTTTTTCTATGATAAAGATTGTGTTGGTGTCATTAAAAAAAAAAGAATTTATATTATATTTTTTTGTTATATTGTTGGTTTCATTGAAATAGATAATTATGATTAATTTGATTTATTATAATTTGAAATCAAAAAACATTTATATTTTTACTTTTAATCAAAATTAAAATTTCATAAAAAAAAAAACCGTTAATAATTTTCAAACAGCGCAATAAAAAGAGCGGAAAGACGAGTGCCCGTCTTTCCGCCAGTTATATATAAAGAAAACTACCCCTTTTACCACTTTTGGGTTGAATTTTTTTCCAAAAGTATCCTCAATTTTCAATACAAATAACACATGTAACAAATAGATAAGAATAAATTTAAATATTAAAACAAATGTAACAAACATGATATGAATATATATATGTCTGTTTTATTTCTTTTATCATTTAAAAAGTGTAACAAACTAGATGAGTATATTTTTACTTACTTTTTCATTATCCCAATTATACCCTTAAACAATTTTTTCTATAATAAAGATTGTTGTTGGTGTCATTAAAAACAATTTGATTGTATTTTTTTTGTTATATTGTTGTTGTCACTGAAATAGATAATCATTGTTAGTTTGGTTTATTATAGCTTGAAAGCAACAAACATTTATATTTTTAGTTTTAATCAAAATTTTAAAAAAAAAACTGTTCATAATTTTCAAACGTTAGCACAATAAAAAGAGCAAAAAGACGGACACGTGAGTGCCAGTCTTTTTGTTAGTTTTAAATAATGATTTTATCTTTTATTTATTTTTTTATGTTATTTTGTCATTTTAATGTATTTGCATAGGAATTTTCAAGTATTAAATTTAAAATTCATAAGAAAACATGGATCAAGGACCATAAATTTGAAACACCAAGAGTAAGAGTTTATATTGAAATAAAATCATAGATTTGAATGTTGAAAATTCATATAGAAATTGATAAAAAGGGTGAAAATGATGTGAAAAAAATAAATGATAAAATTGTTATATGAAATTAAGTTAAGGGACGACGAGATATCTAATTTTGCCTATTAATTTTCATACATTAACACTCATATGTGTGATTTTTAAAAAATTATTTTTTAAGTAACGTAGTGGCTAGAATTTACCCTTTAAGATGGATAAGTGGGGGAATCTGATATTCGAACCACATTCTCCGCATATATAATCTAATATCTTTACCAACAATATAAAAGTGTTAGTAAAGTGTCTCACTCGTTACCAACAATGATTTAGTTTAACGAGAAAGGGGTTAAACTCTCATAAGATTTGGTGTCAACATTTGGTGTTCGACAATGTCTCGAATAAGATTATCTTTAGTTGGGAACTTATAAAAAAAAAAAAAAAAATTGTGTCTCTCATTTTATAAGGAAATGTGAAAATTTAGTGCAATAGGTTGGCGGATTTCTCCTTTATTAATCTCTAGGTTCATCTGTTTTCTCTAACTAGTTTATTAATTTAATCTCTAGGGTTAGGATCTAGTTGTGATTATGATATGGTGGATTTGCCTTTCAATTCTCCTTTCCATATACTACATTTCAATGGAATCTATTATTTTATTTCAAAATTAATCATGCATTTAACATTTCTGTCATAACAAGAGTGGTTGTTTAATTTCATTTATTTATTGGTAACCCTTTTATTTATTTGTAGCACTTGATTAGTGAAAGTGTATAGGATAAGCTTTCGGAGTTGGCCAGAGTATGTATGCTCAAGCTCAATTAATTTACTAATATGGTCCACAAAGACAAAAACCTAAGATTATGCTAATTAGGAAATTTAATTAACTTTTATTTAATAAACCCACTAAAATCCTAAGATTATGCTAAATAGGAAACTTAATTAATTTATATTTAATAAACCCACTAATCCTTCTTCTAATTGGTTATCTACACAATTCCAAACAGTAATGCTTTCAAAAGGAATGAGAGGATTATTAAACAAATTATTTTTTTAGTACCACTTATCATTTACCTAATCATAACTTTTTGGGCTGCTAAAATCATTCATAAGTTGGAGAAAATAATTAATTTAATGTTTTTAGCTTTTCAAATGGAGTTCATGAAAGGTGGTGATAATACTTTTGTTTAGTTTAATGTACATAAGAAAACACCTTGTATGTTCATACATTGAACCTTGCATGTTCTTCCACAGAATTCTTTGTCTCATGTAAAGCGACCAAATCACTTTCTTTTTATGAAGATACCAAAAGGTTAATTAAGAGATATGCTTAAAGTCTATTTATGCTTTAGGTTTAAGGTTTATTAGAATTTTGCCTCTAGTAGAGGTTGATTTTATTTTTTAAGGAAAGTAGAGGTTGATTATTGAAAGCATAAAAGTCTTCAAAATCAAGATATTGCCATAATGATATTTTTTTTATGATCAGTTTATGTTTGAAGTTAATTAGTGACAACAAAGATGTTGAAGGGAAATTACTTTTTTTAATGGTTATGTAACAATGGCCTTTAGGGTATTAGGGCACTTGTTAAAGATTCAAAAAAGAAAATAATTTAAAAATTTTATATAAATAAAGTTTCTTTTTGAAGTTTCAATGTGTTGAATATACAATTTTTTAAAAAAAGTTTCTTTTTTTTGACTTCTAAACAAGTATTATTGGAGCACTTTTTTTTTGTTTGAAGGAAAGTATCATCGGAGCACTTGTAAACCTTTCCTTTTTTTAATATATTGGTGGAGCCCCCTGGCTCACTTTTGCTCAAAAATAAATACATTAAGGATATATATTCTCATTAGGTGACATTATTTAATGGTTGTTTTTCCCATAATTTGAAGACAATACAAAAATTTAAAATTATAATTGTTCTATACTCTATGTATCTTTCTATTTTAAAATTGTTCAAATTTGTTATTTTCAACGGTATGAAAAATATATCGATTTATGTATGTAACCCGAGAATTATTGTACAATTTATCTTTTATATTGTTGCACATTTGATTCTTTATAAATAAAATTATTTAAGAATTTTTTGAAGAGGTAACATTTAATTTTTTAATGAACGTAAATAAAAGTAATTAGAAAAATATAATAAAATTAATAACCAATTGGAGTCCCCTAACTAACACCAACTAGGTTTGTCCGTGACTAGGACACTTGAATCCAATCTAGTAATAAAAATGTGTATTCGCTCATATGTACGAATAATTAGTGACACTGAATAAGAATTATATGTAGGTTCAAAAATCGGTCTCCACTGCTAACAAACTATCTTTCCTATTAACAAATTAATCACTAATACTTGTCTATGAAAAGAAATTTTGAGTAACCTAAAGTGTCCATCTCACAAGTTGAAAAGTCACACCAAAAAACTACTCTACTAGGACAAATTAAAAAGAGCCAAAGTTCATACTAGATGTGGTAAGTTCGCATTCCTAATTAAAAAGAAGAGACTAATAATAGTATAATAAGGGGTTCCCAAGTAAAAAAGAGAGCATCTCACATAGGATATGAGTCATCTGAAGTGACTATCTCAGGAGTTGGGAACCTATCTTGGAGTGCACACAAAGAGTCAAATGTTCATTACTTTCTATTTTTACAAGAAGGGTTAAATATTTTCTATCAAAAAAAGAAGAGCCAAATATTCATACTACTTAGATTTGCATGATTTTGCGCATATCAAATTGGATTAAGGCTAATGCTTCAATGTTCCACCTTTTAAATTAACTAGGTGATGTGCAATATATTTATATCTACGATGACTCTAGAATTTCAAGTCGTGGGGATGATATTATATTATAAGAAAATTAACACCATACACTGTCATTTAGGTATGTAGGGGGTGTCCTGGAGTCTGGCTTTGTTTCATTATTGCTCAATTCGATATCGACTTATGAGAGATAGACACACGAGATAGACTTAGTGGAGTTTACTTAAAAAATGACCCCATTAATTATCACTTGTTTCTATCTCTATCATAAATGGACAATAAATAAAACAAAGTAAATGAAGCAAAGCCGAATTGTGTTCATGGGCAGAGCCAAGATTAGATGATGGAGGGGGTGATGGATGACCGGAATCGAACGTGTATTCTAGGATGTGCAATGCTAAGGAAGAGAAATAGAAAACGCTAAAATATTCTTTTAATCCCAGTGATAGTTAATCAAGTTCTTCTAAATATAGTAACAAAGTACTTTTTAGCACTACATATTATCGATTCAAATACATCCATTTTTACCGTCTCATAACTCTTGCAAAAACGATTTGAGGAAGTGTTGTTTTAAGATTTTAATTGTGTCGATTAAAACTGTTTAAACAAGTTTTGTACTAATGATACCAAACATAGAAGTACAGAGGATGGTTGCCCAATAATTTATCAACTAGATACAAACTAAGTGGAGTTGAATCATCTCTCAAAATCAGGTTGTTTCGTTTAGGCATCGTTTTTCTTTGGAAAACAAACATATATTTGATACGTATTTCAAAAATACTCAAAAATCAAATGACAACATATTTGATATCAAAATTTTGATGTGAATATAACATTTCTTCTCAACTAATGCTACAAGTTACTACATAGGATTTGCAACAAGGCTAGTTTAAAGTTGAATAGCAAAAGGGGTTGGATTATCAAAGATGTGGAAAACAATCATACCTTAATCTTTCTTTTTCTTCTAATCATAAAGCCTATTTCTATTAGCCTTTTTTTCCTCATTTAAGGCAATTATTAAATAAAATACATGACCCAAAACTGGTGTTTTATCTAAATTGAATCCAAACTGAAAAGAACACGGATACCGTGTGAAAAGAGAATCACACTTGAATTCAAAGGTTAGATTAATGCACAAAAATCCCTCTTAAGCTCCCAAGATGATAGCACCTCGACAAATATATAGATGTCCTAGCCTCGAAATTCTTTCTACTCTTCCTCTTCATCGTCTTCTTCAGGAGCCTCTTTTAGCCACTACAGACAAGATCAAATAAATTACTTACATAAGTAATGCATCTCATGGGATAGTTGAGAAGAAGCAAATAACATAATATTAGTTTTGTACATGTGTATAAATAGACGAAGATACTCACTTGAATTAACGGTTGGGCTTGGTTAACAAATACTTTATCAGCCTCATCCGCGTCTTTCTTCTCATCCTCCTAACTCAAAATAGCATCTTCTTCTATAACATGTTCATTATACATGTAGTGCAAAATCTGAAAGCAATTAAGAAGTCAAAACAAAAGAAGGGAAAAGATAGTCCAATGCAGTGTGAGAATGTGTGAAACTATTGACTCCAACCATTTTACAAACAATATTGTATATTGACAGCATGAAAATGGAAGATCACGGTATAACAAATACTGCTGCCAGCAAAGCAAGTACATGAGCGTGAAAACTTGTTGGAACTTGAATTGCGTTAAAATCCATTTCGCAACATTATTAACTCACTGGCTTTAGACAGAACAGTATGTTATAGTTTTTCTTTCTGAGCTGCATTTTTCTGAGCTGCATAAAATCCTTTGAGGTGCATAAAAACGTCACGCATTAACAAGCCTAATGCATGAAAGATATTAAATTATTTGTAATTGTAACGGAAGATATACAGCAAATTCATACTTTGATAACCTTTCTGACATGCTACCAACTGAATAAAGACAATTCAATAACCTAACCAGTAAAAGATAAGCATACCTTTGTGAACAACGGCGCAAACTCCTTAGCAGATTCCAAACACATTTCTTCAAATTTTAGAATCACTTCAATCTGGAGCAAAAAAATTGGATGTATGAGTTTAATTTTGCAAAAGATAGTTTTTTTTCCCAAGCCTTATAAATGAACATTGAATGATGTCATGATGATGAAATTACAACAAAAGAAGTGTAGCATAATCTCAAAAAAGTTTCAGACTAAACTAAAAAATAATGCAATCGGTAATTCTTCAAATTAAAGAACACTATGCAAATGAACATGAGTAACTTCAACAAGGAGAAAGAATTAACAGATGCACCTGCTCGTCCGTATAATTCAGATAGGATGCAAGAACCTTTTTCCACTTTTTAAGTACAACATGAACATTCTGAACCAAGCTATCTGAAAAATGAATCCCAAAGGCAATATTAAAATCATCGAGCAACCACTAAGAATTCAAAATTTACTATGACAACATATATACATGGTGTTGGAAAGTAAGATCAGATGGGCATGAACCACTTAGCATTACCCCACTAGGAGGAGTCAGCTCCATGGATACTAACACCAATGTACTTGTCATAAACCATAATTTCAGCAAAACCATACAGAGCAAGCACTATTACAGTGGTTTCAGAGAACTCAAGAATGAGATAAAACTTGAAAAGAATAGAAGTGCATTTCTGTACTGAATCCTCAAATGAATATGATACGGATAGGGTGTAACTTGTAAGAACCTTTTTCCATTTTGTAAGTGATTTAGCTAAATGACTAAACTATAGATAATACAGTAATTACAGTCAAGCTATACTCTCATAGTGGTTTCTCTTTATATTTTCTTAAATCTTAGGTATCTTCAATTTCAGTATCTTCTATTTGATTCAACACTTACCTCACTGGAAACTCCCAGTTAATTCATGTAACCTGAACATTCTGCATAATTTGTTACTGAATATATCTGATAGGTTTTTTCCAAGATGCCAAGTTTTCGAACCATGTTCTATGCCTGATAAAAAAAATTAATGGGAAAGATTAAAAATACTGTGTGACAACAGGAATATGGATGAAATCTCACCGGCTGAACTATGGGGCATGTCTACAGCATACTTCATCATTGCAAAAAATAAAGCTCCAGCACAATCAGCAGCTATCTTATTGTATGACAACCTAACACTGATAAAAACAATGTTTCTACAAATTAGTACCTAATGAATGCAGATTCAAACTCCATAAACTGTTGAAGAAGTGTTCCAGTACTGATGTCCAGTTTATCAATACAAAAGAGCATTCAATCTTTTAAATGTTCTCAACAAACAGGACACCTCAGACGAAATGTAAGAGATAAACAAGTAGATCTTTTTTCACGCAAAAAAAAACATGATTCAAAAGGACTTAAGAAGAACTTCTGAAACCAATAATTCATGACAATTTAACATGTGGAAGAGAAATTACATCATCAAGAAGCAGTCCCTTGACAAAATGACGCCGAAGATGTTGGTAGTCAAAATTGTCGGTAAATAGGCTAAGGACTTCTGGCGAGCATATGTCAATGTAACAATCCTGCAGAAAAGAAATTATTCACTTAATGACCTCAGAAAGTTTAATAAAGCTTATCAGGCGAGAGATATGACCAAACAAAGTAGCATTTATAACAACAGTAAACTAGTTCTGTAATCAACTGACAATAAAATTCAGATAGTAATAAATCATTGATTCATTTGGGAATCAAACAATCATTTCTTAGCATAGCCTAAAATTATTGATTCATTTGGGAATCAAACGAACATTTCGCATAGCCCAATCATGAGGCTGAACTGACAATAACATCACAGGTATTTTTTTAGGGGACAACATCATGGGTATTGTTAACTGAGCCTGAACTAAACTCCATGTTTTATTCATGGTCATGAATATTTAAAAATAAATAAATACATGCATGTTCTCCAATAATAATTTTTTTATGAGTACGTAGCCGCAAACCAATTACTCTCTAGCATGAAGTTAACCTGAAAGCAAAGCAGAAAGATATGAAAAAAAGGGGCTCAACCTGCTTGTCATGGTGCAGAGAGAGGGAAGAATTATCAGCAAGCAATGAATTTTCAAGATGTAGAGTGCCTTTTGAAAAGTCTGCTTTATCCTCGTAATACAAAAGTTGCTTGGTATTAGGATCAATAGCCATGAAAATTTCATTACCAAGTCGAGACTGATGGATAGCTGGATGAGTTTTTGACCTTTTAATAACCATGGTCATTACAGCATTACTATCTTTCTTCTTCCTTTCTTTAAGTTCTAAAAGTGCCTGAGTAAGCGACATGTTGCTTACAGTATCTCCGCTGATAAGGACAAAGTCTCCTTGCACTCGTATATAACACGCAGTGCATCTCCAGCACTGACACAATTTTGAGACTCAATAGTTGTTACAGTAAATTAGGTTGATTAAACCACTCAGATTTCTCCAAATAGTTAATCACCTGCTTCGCATGAGCACAACAGAAAACGAAAAACCTCTTCTACACCAGCTGATTCAAGCCATGTTAATGTGTAATTTATCATTGGAACATTCGCCAATGGCAAAAGCACCTTCAATCAACAAACAAATAAATATATCAAGATTCGAACAAAAATTATGAATTAATGTTACTGAGTAATTTATAATCGGAGCATTCACCAATGACAAAAGCACCTTAAATTAACAAACAAATAAGGTCTTGTTTAGATAAACAGCTGATTGGAAGCTTATAGCATAAGCGCTTTTCATGATAACCGCTTATGTATAACCTATTTCTATATCAAAAGTAAATTAAATTAAATTGTTTTCGTATAAGCTATAAATTGTTTTCATAAGCTATCATGGTGAACTGATGAAAATAAGCTGAAAACAGCTTGTAAACATGTCATCAATTATTTCCATAAGTTCTTCCATACAGCCTCACAAAACTTATGTCATTACATAAGCTCAAATAAGTAAATCCATGTTCTTATATATGAATGTTGAAATTGTTCTTATATATGAATATGAATGTTGAGATTAACAACAACAACAACAACAATGAAGCCTTTTCCCACAAAGCGGGGTCGGCTACATGGACCAAATTACGCCATAATGTTCGATCATAAACCATGTTTCAGTCCAACTTATTAATTTCTAAATCTTTCCTAATAGTTTCTCTTATAGTTTTACTAGGTCTTCATCTGCCTCTAGTGATCTGACAATCCTCCATCTGATCTACTCTCCTAGCTACATCTCTACATATCCAAACCACCTAAGCCTATTTTCAACCACTTTTAATACTATGGGTGCTACTCTAAGATCCTGTTTGGATTGAGCTTATTTTGAGCTTATGAAAAATAGCTTATGTAAATAAATAATTGTTTATTTTAATTTATAAGCTCTCACTAACGAATTTTGTATCTTCATAAACTGTTTTTTCATAAAATACCTTAACAAACTTATAAATAATACATAAAAGCTTTATTTTTTTGTATAAGCTGTTTTGTATAAGGTCTAAAATAAACTAATCCAAACAGGCCCTAACTCTAATATTGTCATTTCTAGACCTATCCCATCTAGTCTTACCACACGAATGTTCAAATTAACCATTGTAAAATTTATCATCGCAACAATCACCAATGGCAATAGCACCTTAAATTAACAAATACAAAAATATATCACAAACACTGTAGCACCTACACTTTTGATCACCCACACGTCTGATTACATTAAATTATGTGATTTTCTTTTCAAATTATTATCGGTGTCAACGTGTCAGTGTCATATCAAGTGTCTAGTGTCGGCGCTTCATAGACACATCACATTTCAAAAACTCAAACCAAACACAATGAATTCATATATTTAACCAAAAATAATGAATAAACGCATCAAAATTCAACAATTCAAACAAAAAAATAACAAATTCATGTTTATGAATGAACATTGCAATAATCAACAAAAAAATTTGAAATTACTTTGGGGCGTTCAAGAGTGATAGGTCTAAACTTGGTAGCAAAACTATCAGCTAACAAAATCGCTTGTAACGGAACACGAACTAGCTCATCGTGATCCTCTGAAACCCTAGCAGCGCTTTTCTTCGGTGCTCCCATTTTCTTCACAACAATTAACTAACTCAAAATTTCCGATGCTGAAATTTTGATTTCGATTTTTCGAGATTCTTCGGTGTTTGATTCTTCAGTCAAGAAATTGAATCGCGGGAATTGGGGAGAAGTGTGAACGGCGGAGGTGAAGTGTGCCGCCGGAGGTGAACGGCGGCGTGGCTTGTTCGCACGAGAGAATCACGATGGTGAAATGTTATAAGGTTGAAAAATACTAGTAAAAGACACAAATGCCCTTGCGGTAGTTAGCTGAAGAAAAAAAACCTCCATACAAAAACTTAAAAAGTGATAATTAAGAAAGGAGGGTGATGTTTTGGGCTTATTAGTAGTTGAATTGTGTTATTTCAACAACCATTTCAATGACAACTTATGAGACAACCATAACTTACAAAGAAAATAAGGGATTGACAGAAAAACCAAAACAATAAAGAGAGAAAGTAAAAACATAATGTAAATATGAAAGAGAATGTTGTTACAAAATGGTTGTACGAATATCATTTCTCTTAGCTGTTATTGAGTGGATGCAAGAATTAGAGTTCAAAAGGTTATCTTTACTCTAAATTCGAAGAGTGTTGTGGACTTTTTTAACTTGTCAGTTAATGATAGAATCAACGTAAGTTCCATTTTATGTATTATGATACTTTATCATCGTTATGTAACAACTCTTATGTCACTTTTTCTAAGAGAAATGCTAATATGATTGCTGATAACCTTATTAAAGTGGCCATATAAACACCCGTTCTAAGCTTTATTTTGATATTTTCTCTTATATTGATCATTTAATTTTTAATGAAATGCAATAGTTTTCTATTTAAAAAAAAATAAAAGAAAAATGAAATGGATACGAACTTTATTTGTATAGATTTAGTTAGTATGAATGAACTCAATGGTTTTTTTTTTTAAATTGGCAACCAATCATCAATTACCACATCATTAAACATAAAAATAATTAATTTAAGGCCAAATACTTCCTCGGGTCCTTTAAGTTTCAAGTTTATTTCAGATAGATCCTTTAAGTTTCTAAGGTTTCAGATAGGTCTTTTAAGTCTCGAGTTTGTTTCAGATCGGTCATTTAAGTTTCGAGTTTGTTTCAGATAGGTCCTTTCTATCAACCTCCATTAAGCCAAAGTTAAAGGACCTATCTGAAACAAACTCGAAACTTAAAGGACCTATCTGAAACCTTTAATGTTTTAGATAGGTCCGTTCTATCAACCTCCATTAAGCCAAAGTTAAAGGACCTATCTAAAACCTTTAATGTTTGTTATTTTTTCAGCTTTCAATTGTATTAATATTTTGATTTTAGGATTTGAAAAAGAGGGAGAAGAAGCGATTGACTTTTGCATATGAGTAAAAAAAACTGGCATATGGTGCTCAAACACACAAATTGGTTTGATACCTAATTTTTTGGGCAGCGTTGTAAGTTACTCCTTTTCTTTTTTGAAGAATTGTTGAATCTCTTTTAAATGTTGTTTTTAAATTAAAATTTTATTTTGGTTTTGATAGTAAGCACAATCAATAGTAGATAGACCTTGCTGCTAATAAATGAGTTATATATAAAGCATTATAAACCAATAGTCTCTATTTGGTATACTAGTCAAAATAGGAATAACAAAATATTGTATACCAAACATGTGAAAGTTGTATGTTATATGATGGAAGATAGAAATTAGACCTAGTAAAGTAAATACCTTTTTTTTCCAACATTCTTTGTAGACACCAAAGATTCAGAAAACATTGAAAACATCATTCTCAAAAATTTCAAAATATCCACTCCATTACTGTCACATTGATGTAGGTGGGAGCTAACAATGTTTATGCAAAATTCTATCAATTAAGTGGAGAATAAATTTTAAAATTGCAGCAATCATGATCCTTCAATTGATTTATTAAATTGTTTAGTAGTATGCCTCTACAAAATAAAAAGATTAAAGCCTGTTTCTGATGTAATTGAATTGATGTCTGTGTTTGTTTCTATCTATTGTTTCTTATATATGGTATTATGATATTTTGCGTATTCATCTTATTTGTGTTATATTATTCCATGTTTTCAAAACTCACTTGTAGTGTCGTAGATGCCCAAACATTTTTAATACTACTACTTGATATATATATATATTTGAAGAATTACTCAATCTCTTTTAAATGTTGTTTTTAAATTAAAATTTTATTTAGGTTTTGATAGTAATCATAACCAATAGTAGATAGACCTTGATGCTAATGAATGAATTATATATAAAGCATTATAAACCAATAGTCTGTACTTGGTATACTAGTCAAAATAGGAAAGACAAAATATTGCATACCAATCATGTGAAAGTTGTATGTTATATGATGGAAGATAGAAATCAGACCTAGTAAAGTAAATACCTCTTTTTTCAGCATTCTTTATAAACACCAAAGATTTAGAAAACACTCAAAAAACATTTTAAAAAATTTCAACATATCCACTTTATTATTTTCACATTGATTATTGTCATATTTATGTAGGTGGTAGCTAACAATGTTTATGTGAAATTTTATCGATTAAGTGAAGAATAAATTTTAAAATTGCAGCAACAATGACCCTTCAATTGATTTATTAAATTGTTTAGTAGTATGCCTCTACAAAATAAAGATTAAAGCTTGTTTCTGATGTAATTGAATTGAATGTCTGTGTTTTTTTCTATCTATTGTTACTTATATATATAGTATTATGATATTTTGTGTATTCATCTCATTTGTGTTATATTATTCCATGTTTTCAAAACTCACTTGTACTGGCATAGATGCCCAACCATTTTTAATACTACTACTTAACATAGTAATTATTAGGGATATATTAAACTAAATTTTTGTTTTTGCAAATAAGAATTTTGTTAGTCCTTACCTTCTTCGATTCATATGTTACTCATTTTAGTTTATGAATATTTAACAACAATATAACCTTTTGATTTTGGTAGTGAATAAAGTTTTAATGTAGTTAATAAAACAGAGTCTAGTTTGTGAACTTCATTTTGTTCGAACCACTCAATTGCATTATGTAAATCTTTGAACCTGATTAATCATGTGTCACATGACTATACAAAAAGTTGATGCCATTTATCATTAACCTAAGTTTTTTATTATTATATATTATTAGCATACTTTTAATCAAATAAATGAAGATATACTCATATTCATAGTCAAAATACTATTTAAATATAACATGTATACAAACACATAATGTACTCCAACAAAATAATTTACTTTTGATGATACATGTTTAACACATAATCAAAACTACTAGATGACATGATACACGTAATTGAGGAAAAATCATAAACACAACATGTTCCATCATCTCCATTCAACACCGAACAAGAAAAATAAAAATCAAGGTCTATAGTTTAAATTTTGGTTCATTTAAGAAATTAATAATAATACATACGAACTCCAGATGTTAGTATGGGGGTGTAAAACTTGAAGTTTTAGAGCGTTTTCTTCTTTACGTCTTAAGATGTGTGGTTGCAATAGTAGATAAATTTATAGTTGAATTGGTTTGGTGTATGATGGAGAAAATTGTATTTTTTTTTCTAAACAGTTTTGTTCATTCCCACCTTGGATTTCCAGAACTAACCCCAACGTGAGTTAACTCACGTTCGGTAGAACCAGCGTGAGATAACTCACACGAGTTCTGGTATGCTAACAGAACAATATTTAATGCTTCTAACGAAGCCATTAATGACCCGTAATCTATACACGCTTTTAATTGATTCAATTTACACCAATTCAACACCATAATTCACTCATAATACTCATCATAACATAATCACTCATAATTAATCAAAATTACAAAAATTCACCATTACATACGCAATCCACAAAAGATTGAATTTTATCAAAAGTGCAACATTAAATATTTTTTCGAACATATGAAACTATAACACGCCAATACATATTACACTTCAGTGGAGCGGACACAAATATGTAAGATATTATTTCCAACCATCAACCTAACATGTAATCTACATCGCCATCATCATGGATAACTTTTGGAAAATAAACGGTCTTCCAACCATCTTCATCTTTATCCGTCGTCATATTCACGCATGACACCTGTACAAATACATGAGATGTTCTTTGATTTTCACCAAGATGGACAAAATATCTGTTAAGTTGTGCCTTCAACTCATCTAACCTGTTGTTGGGGGTTAAAAAAGCAACAAAGCATTGCAACTTCAACATTGGATTTTTTATATTGGATTTATCTATAGATATAGTAAAGCCCACCCTTTGCCGCTTGTTGATGAACCTAACCAAGCAAATCATCTCACTCTCGCCCTCTATCATTTGTGAAATAAATAAGGCGGTGTTTACTTCATTATCACGAAGCTTGGAAACACCGGTAGGTTTCACTTCAGTAGAAGCTTGATTGAAAATTTTGACTTCAATCGAAGCTTCAATGGTAGGTTTGACAATGAAATCAACGTGAGCTTCAATGATGGCCGGTTTCAGCTCAACACCATCATCCATCATATTTTCAACCATCACTGTATCTATTGAATAAAAAATAATAAAGAGAAAAATATAAATAACTTATGTAACAAGCCTAAGGTGGAAAAAATTTGGCGCCAAAATTCTAATATTGACCCCATGCAAGTTAACTCACGTTGGCACCTCAGGATGAGTTAACTCACGCTACGTTTAGGGCTCCAAAATGACGAACATAGCAGAAAAACCAGCAAAATGTAAATAGCCTGTACAATACATTACCTAGTTTTTGACATTCGATACATGCAGAAATTTGCTTTCTGACGATTTCCAATGATTTGAGCTCAAGTTTTTTCACAAAAAATTCACACTTTTGGGTATTTTGGAGGTGAAGAGGGAAAGAAATGTGTGTTTGAAGTGTGGTGCTGCTAGTGTTAGCCTAAAAATAAGAATGAATTGCAATGTGAGTTAACTCACGCTAGCTGTCAACATGAGTTAAGTCATGCTGGACGCCGAAAATGAGTTACCTCACGTTAGAGTTATTTTGTGAAGTTTAGGATGGAAATGAGCAAAATTGTTTGAGAAAGAAAAGCAATTCCCATATGATGGATCGCCTAAAAAGGCTAAATGATGGCCCATTTCACCCGTCTTGCTACAGAAGATATGTAATATATTTTTTTTTTAAGAAAGAGAAGATAGGTAAATTATATGAATTAAATTTACACTGAGAAGTTGTTGACCCAAAAAAAAAAGAATTAAATTTACACTCACTTTAGGATACATATTTTCTTTTGAAAAATATGTTCGATCGATGGCATCATTATCAATATCAGAAAAACATTCACCCATAGAAATTAGAAAACTTTCTTTCAACGTTGGATAAGATAGAAGTTTTCACACACCATGATATTATTAGAAATATCAATATATGTAAAAAAATCTGCATGTGACGAATTCAATTGATGTATTATTTTTGACAAAGTTCAATTGGTATTTTGATAGCAAACCCAAATGATGCTAAATATATAAAAACATTTTTGTAAAGTCATGCTAACCAGTATATTAGGACACTAACTAAGAAAACCAAAAACCCTTCAAAAAAATAAATAAATTTTGCATTAAAAATAATAGTTTTTTTACACTTTTAAGTATTTAATTAAGTAGGTGTTAAGAAATTCTTACCATACTCACGTCAAGTAAATAACATTTTTGCATTTTTAGTCCTGGTAACTAGTGCCTTTGCATTTAAAAAAAAAAAAACTTTGAGAAACGTATATATGAAGTATGAACGAAGGTAATAATAATGAGCCACGTTTCTAACAAAAATAAATAAATAATGAGCCACGAGGCCAGAGTTAATTACTTGTAAAACATGTAGCTTCATGGACAAACATCAAGTAGATTTTAGGACCTTTCTTTTGCAATTTTCTTAGAATAATATTCAAACATAGGAGTCACTCTCATTTACCAGTAACTTAAATCACACGTTTGTTTGCATGCTGTAACCTTTGAAGATACACTACTTCATTCCTTTTAATTATTGTTTTAAGGTTAATTTATACATTTTGTCAACAAAAAAAGGTTAAGTTATAGATATCAAGAAAGTCAATATATTTTGTTACTTTTGATGGAATTATTGTCTTTTTTTTTACTTATGATGACATCTTCTATTTATTGTTATTTATTATTTTTCGCGCACTTTTATCTTTTATAATTTTGACAAAAAACTAATACAAGTAAAGACCGGAGTTCAAATCTTGTATTCCTTGTCTATTCATCTGTAAGTATGAAATTCTACCTATTAAACTATTTGATAAAAAGAAATACAAAACTGAACAACAACAACCCATTAAGTAGAGTCAGATACATACATAATCTACTCTCTCTCTCTAATGTTGTCATTTCTAATTAATCATTTATAGACATCCTTATCTCTATTGCACTTATTTTATTCTCGTCTTGATTATTAAATACAAAACTTAAAAGCTTTAATTAAAAAAGAAGGGCGAGGCTTTGGGCTTATTACCAGCTATCGAGTGGATGTATGAATTAGAGTTCAATCAAAGTTATCTTTACTTTGAATTCAATGAGTGTTGTGAACTCTTTTAACTTGTCAGTCAATGATAGAATCAACGTAAATTTCATTCTAAGTAAACGTTGTGGTACTTTATGTTGCTTTTTCTAAGAGAGATGCTAATATGGTTACTCATAATCTTGTTAAGTGGCCATATAATCATAAGTTCTCAACTTTGGTTTAACATTTTCTCTTATATCGATCATTTAATTTTTAATGAAATGTATTAGTTTTCTCTTGTAAAAAAAAATAAAGAAAAAAGAATTGGATATGAACTTTATTTATATAGATTTAATTAGTATGAACACAATGATTGATTTGGTGGCTAAGATGAGAGAGTTAAATAATAAATTGAAAGAATATTAAAAATTAACATGTTTTTTTTTTATTACAAAAATTAACAATTAACATGTTAACATTGGTTACAGTAAAAAATTCTTACACTATCTGTATATTAAATTTAAATTCTATTTTTCCACCCCATCTATAGACCCATAAAATAAAACAAAATTAAGATCTTTTTTATTTTTTTATTTTTCTTTTTAAAGAAAAGTAAACTCCATTTATATCAATCACATTCAAATCTTGACATATGATTTGATCATCCCATGTTTAATATTTTTTAACTAAAATATTGACTCTTACCCTTAAAAAATAAAAATGCATGCCAATCATGTGGGAATGGAGGTAAGTGATGGTCACCGAAATATATTAATATATAAACTTGTCATTTTCAAAGTTTTCAATTGACAATAAATAATTGAACAACATTGCAAATCGACCATATATTATAATCCAATCACAACAGTTTCTATTCTCCACTTTCTTATAAAATTATCATTTATAGACAAAGTGTCTCAAACTTTGTTCTAATCCAAAAACATTCTTAAGATTTGTCAACAATTTTTTGTGTGCATGTGTCACTCCAATGGGGGAAGAATTAAGTTTTGTAATGGAAAACACATCAATGAATGAAAACATGGAGGAAGAACTTGAAGAAAGAGATCCAGAAAGAAATCCAATGAATGAACCACTTCTAAAGAGGAATAGAACACTTTCTTCAAATCCACTTGCTCTTGTTGGAGCAAAAGTTTCCTATATAGAAAGCTTAGATTACGAGTAAGAACTCGAAATCTATGTAGCACTTATCACTTCTGATCGAATGTGTATTCGGTTTTCGACATTGACAAATGTGATTATATTTAATTAATAATTTTTTTTATAATAATGTCGATGTGTCCGTGTCTGATGTCTGAGTCTATATTAGTTATTTAATTCTTCCACATCCAATTAAGTTGCTCATTTTGCAGGATCAATGAGAATGATTTGTTCAAGCAAGATTGGAGAAGTAGATCAAGAGGTCAAGTGTTGCAATACATAATCTTGAAATGGTTACTTGCATTCCTTGTTGGACTTCTTACAGGTGTTATAGCTACTCTTATCAATCTTGCTGTTGAGAATATTTCAGGGTATAAACTCCTTACTGTTGTTGGATACATTCAACAAGAAAGGTTAGAACAAACAACCCTCCCATATTTTTTATAATGAGAAATTTTGGTCAAATGTGATTAATGACTTCAATATAAGTTGTGTTTTTTTTTTATCCAAAAATTGTAAATGTCACTAATGTCCATTTTAAAGCAGTTCATGATAGAAATCCGTCTCTTGAGACTATAGGGTCAATCTCTTACACTGAGCTAACACCTCGTAGACTCAATATCAGATGCGTTGATCACATAGGCATAAATATAATGATGTTATTATCCGGATCATAGTCACATGTGTTTGTTAAGAATAATTGTGACTACAATTTAAAACCTTGATGGTATAAATTGTGGCTGCAGGTACTTGATGGGATTTCTATATTTCTTGGGCACTAATTTCTTGTTGACATTCATTGCTTCAATTCTGTGTGTTTGTTTTGCTCCAACTGCTGCTGGACCAGGAATACCTGAAATCAAAGCTTATCTTAATGGTGTTGATACTCCAAACATGTATGGTGCTACAGTTTTGTTTGTTAAGGTGAGTTTGTTAGAGGAATTTGCAACATAATTAATTACTATCATTTTTTTAATATAATGCTCTCAATTTATTTACATTTTTTTAAAAATAAATTAGTGAAGGGAGTAATTATTATTAATTAAAGTGATACTAGTGACATTTTACAGTCGTTCCTAAAGAGATTTGAATTTTGTTCCTTAGGATTATAAGATCAAACAAACTCTAACCACCAAGCAAACACTGTGTGGATAATCCTTTTATATCTTATTAATTAGCAATAACTAATTCGGGATAAGGTTTCCCTTAAATCATTTTCATTTTATAAAATTTAATTTAATTTTTATATTTTGTACCAAAAATACTATTTAATTTTCAAGAGTTTGTTTATTTTCCAAAAATTATATTAATGCTTAATCATGTGAATAATACTATTATGTTAGAGTGTCAAGTGTGAGGAAAATGTCTCATATTAGATAGAAATATGATTATTAAAAAACGTATAACTGAGGAACTTATATATCTAATCTTAAAGTTTTAGGTGAACATATGATGATCTCAATATTTTAGATGCCTCTAACACGATCCAATATATTAATTTGATCAATATTCGGTGATATTTTAACATTTGATTAAAAAATGGTAGTAATTTTTACTTAAAATAATTGATGGGATTGATTTCCCAATAGCTCCAAGAATCATGAAAAGAAATTGGAAGTAGGATTTGATGTGTGGAAGGGGTTTGTCCAACCTATTTTATTATCATCTCAAAGATGGGGCGGGTCGAGAATGAGTGTATGACCAAAGGGGTAAGGGAAAAGATGCTTGCCTATCTTGTGTGATTATTAGGTTTATTGTCTTATTTATAAGGACCACAATTGTGGGCCCCACAAACCATGGCCTTACACTACAATTGGTCATGATACAAGGAATGTTGTTTTCAATCATTGCCATATTTGTCTAATATGTTATGTCAATAGTATTCATGAAGGTTCTAATAATAATGCATATGATAAAAATAGTATTGTCTAACAAATATTATTGTGAAGAAATTTTTGTTGTTAAGTGCCTTATACGTTTCAAATACATAATAACACTTTAAATATATGTTTTTGTTATTGTTATTTTTTTGTAAAAGGTTAATGCTAGATGTGGTAAAATTGTAAAACATGATCAACAAGATTCAATACAGTTGACTAATAGCAGCCTTTAAACAAACATGTGTGTTCCTAGGCTCTATGACTCTATCAGGTGTTTTAAAAGCCAGACCGAATCAGACGGTCGAAGTCAGTTGAATTAAGACCTGACACGGTCTATAAGTAGATTATTCAAGTAGTTTGACCACAATTTTGTATTAGTTCGTCTTGTTTAAAGTGGTTGAATCATAAAACATATTTACTATATTAAACCGCTTTAAACAAGACGAACTGATACAAGACTGTGATCAAACTAATTGAATAATCGAGTTTTAACTAAAAAAATCTAAGAAACCTAGAGTTCAAATGATTTAATATATTTCACATTTACTCTTGTAGATAATTGGAAGCATAGGAGCTGTTTCAGCAGGTCTAGACTTAGGAAAAGAAGGTCCATTAGTACACATAGGAAGCTGCATTGCTTCCTTACTAGGCCAAGGAGGTCCTGACAATCATAGAATCAAATGGAAATGGGTAAGATACTTCAACAACGATCGCGACCGTCGCGATCTAATAACGTGCGGAGCTTCATCGGGGGTTTGTGCGGCTTTCCGAGCTCCGGTTGGCGGCGTTCTCTTTTCTCTTGAAGAGGTTGCAAGTTGGTGGAGAAGTGCTCTTTTATGGAGAACATTTTGTAGCACAGCTGTTGTTGTGGTTGTTCTTAGGGCATTCATTGAACTTTGTCATGAAGGAAAATGTGGTCTTTTTGGTGAAGGTGGTTTGATTATGTTTGATGTTAGTAATGTTGCTGTGAGTTATAATGTTATGGATATTGTTCCTGTTGCTATTATTGGAATCATTGGTGGTCTCTTGGGAAGTCTTTATAACTATCTTCTTCATAAGATCCTTAGGGTCTATAATCTCATCAATCAGTAAGTAATCTTATCTAACCTAAGGTTAAATCATATATGTTATTTTTCTAACTAGACACTGACACCAGACACCAGACACGGATACGAACACAGACGCCAGACAATGACATGTCGACACCGCTAATCATTTGAAAAAATCACATAATTCAGTGTAATCATGTGTCCGACTCCAGGATACGTCTAATCTGAGGAGTGTCTGTGTTCCATAGTTTATAAGTACTTTCTAACTATTGCATATTGTATGACTAAGAGCATGATCGGATAATAACTTAATTAAGTGCTTATAGCATAACCACTTATCATATAAGTGTTTGTGTATAAACTATTTCTCTAACAAAAGATAAAATAAAGTTTTTATATAAGTTGCTTTCATAAGCTATGGACATGTAATACTACTAACTTATTTTCGTAAACTCTCTTAAATAGTCTCACATGTGCTTATGCTGGTAGATAAACTTAACTTTTCTTTGGATTATGTGATTAATGATGATAATTTTTACTTTATTGCAGGAAAGGAAAAATATACAAGCTTCTTCTAAGTCTCTCAGTATCAATCTTCACATCATTATGTCAATATGGTCTTCCCTTCCTAGTAAAATGTACACCATGTGATGATCTATCAATATGTCCTACAAATGGAAAATCAGGAAACTACAAACAATTCAACTGTCCAAATGGCCATTACAATGACCTAGCTACTCTTCTACTCACAACAAATGATGATGCAGTTAGAAACATATTCTCAACAAACACACCTCATGAATACCAACCTTTTTCAATCTTGATATTTTTCACACTATATTGCATATTAGGTTTAATCACTTTTGGTATTGCAGTTCCATCAGGACTTTTTTTACCTATCATATTAATCGGTTCGGGTTATGGACGCCTCCTTGGAATCCTAATGAAACCTTACACAAATATTGATCATGGTTTGTTAGCTGTTCTTGGTGCAGCTTCCTTGATGGCAGGGTCAATGAGAATGACTGTTTCACTTTGTGTTATTTTTCTTGAACTTACCAACAATCTTCTTTTGTTACCAATAACAATGATTGTTCTTCTCATAGCGAAAACCGTTGGAGATAGTTTCAATCCAAGTGTGTATGAGATGATACTTCATTTGAAAGGTTTACCTTTTATGGATGCTGATCCCGAACCGTGGATGAGAAATTTATCGGTTGGAGAACTTATCGATGTTAAATCATCGGTCGTTAGTTTTCGCGGCGTGGAAAAGGTTGCTAACATTGTAGATGCCTTGAAGAACACTACACATAATGGTTTTCCTGTGATGGATGATGGTGATGAAGTTGAGATAGTAAAATTGCATGGAGTGATTTTAAGAGCACATTTGATAAAAGTGCTCAAGAAAAAGTGGTTTTTGAAAGAGAAAAGAAGGACTGAGGAATGGGAAGTTAGGGAGAAATTTAGTTGGGTTGAGTTGGCTGAGAGAGAAGGAAATATTGAAGATGTTGTTGGTGTTACTAAAGAAGAAATGGAAATGTTTGTTGATCTTCATCCTCTTACTAATACAACTCCGTTTACCGTGTTAGAGAGTATGTCGGTAGCAAAAGCCCGGATTCTTTTCAGACAAGTCGGACTTCGTCATATGCTTGTTGTACCGAAGTATCAAGCGTCCGGGGTGAGTTCATTAAACACATTGATTATGAATTTTACTTTCACATGCATGAGCTTGTTTAGATTGACTTATTTTAGCTTATCCACCGACATAATCATTTGTGATACTGTTTGAGAGAGCTTACGGAAACAACTTATAACATGACCATAAGTTGTTTTTTCAGCTTATTTGCATGAGCTTAGGTCTAACCTTTTGATTTTCTCTCTAGGTATCTCCTGTAATTGGGATCTTGACAAGGCAGGATCTACTTGCCTACAATATTCTATCAGTCTTTCCTCACTTGGCAAATTCTAAGGGCAGAGAAAAGAGCAATTGAAGCTCTTATAATCATTGAATGTCCACAATTTTATTGGAAAAAGTCTTTCATTCCACAATTTTTTTCCCTAAGTTTTGTATTACTTTGGCCAATGCATAAAGAGAGATAAGATAATAGTAACAATGTTATACTATATTCAAATTTCCTATTCTTTCCACACAATTTTTATCAAGTAAAGGTAATGAAAATAAATTCACTTTCTTACTAGTAAAGTTTTAAAAAATCTCAATGGTGGTTTTTTTTTAAATATCTTTGACATACTTCAAAAGCAGGATTGCTTGCGGTTGAATTCAACTGCAGGGTACTGCTGTCATACTTTTAAGCCATACTTTTTTTTATTTTTATTTATTACTATCATTTATTCAAACTTTTTTATACTAGTACTTTTTTTTAGTAATTTTTATCTTGATCTCTAATTGCAGTTTTGTCCTTGTCTCATTGAAATACTTCAAGGAAAATATAAAAAATGTGTTGGATGTGTATAACTGAAATGGTTCAGTCTAGGATATCCCAATAAATAATAAATTTGAGAAAAAGATATAGGGTTTAAACCCTGACTATATCCTTAATGTTACAGTTTAGTGGTTGATCTTGAGATTTGAGAATATATTTTTTTGAGTGTATGGCTCGGATATCATACTAAAAGTTAGCTCAAAGGATGAGGATATTAAAGCTAGCTTATTTACACACTCAATAGCCCGTGAACCTGAATAATGTGGGACAAATAACAAATTCTAAACAACTTCAAAACCAACTTCAATGCGATTCTAGTTCCCTTTCTCCTTTGTGTGTGGAGGGCCACTAGGCCACTCATCTATAAAATAAACCTTACTATTACTACTAATATAGCTACTTTTTTGTTTCAAAAGTCCAATGACAAAACTCATGATCACAAATGTTCTCAAACAATACTAGAATACACACAATTGGCGATAATTGAAATTGAGGAATTCAAAGGAGACATGGCATGTGGTCCACAAATGAAGGAGTTGAGAATTGGAAATGCTAACCAAATATTCTTCAACATGTTATAAGAGGCAAACCAAATGATTGACGGGATGTGCAAAATTTGTTGAAAGTCTCTACTTCCTTCCTTTGACATTCTTCGGAATGATTTCTTCTTCTCAGGCTTGTTCTTAGATCCATCTTACTTGCAGTACCTTTCCCTCTAACAAACTGTTCTCATTATCGATACTTGTATTCTCAATCAATTGTTTCTTTGTACTCATCGTTTATACTAATAAAAATTGTTTGAGATTCATTATTTTACTCTTGCTAAATTCTGATCAGTACAACAAAGTGTGGAGGAGAAGAGAGGAGTCTTGGTTTGCGCTATCAGAAATTCTAATATGGTCACAGAACCAAAGAAATAGTGTTTGGTCACACACACATAAAAAAATATTTTTTTAATAATAAAGAAGAAATTGATAAAAATAATGATTGAATATTTTGAGGAGAATCTTTTTATGTGTGTGTCCAAATATTGATTTGGTCTTGTGACCATGGAAGAATACCTCTTGTCTGTGCTGTTTACCTACCCATCAATTTATTGTCTATTTTTGAGAGAGATAGACACAAATGATAAACTATTGAGATTCACTAGTGGGACTTATTGCTTATAAAAAACTAGTAGGACTTATTAAATGTGTAGCATTAATTTATGGGTTAAATATGTTTTTGGTCTCTATAAGTATACTAACTTTTCGTTTTAGTCCCTCTAAATTTTTCCTTTAAACTTTTAGTCCCTATAAAATTTTCAATCACTATTATTAAGTAAATTTTTGTATTTTTAATGGAATTTTACAGAAATGTATATAATTCATGTTTTGGTAAAAAAAATCTATTTTTTCTTTTGGGAGAGATCCTTGTAATATTATAAATTCATGTTTTACCATAAAAAAACCTATTATGAAAAATATAAATTCATGTTTTACCATATTATAAATCCTTGTAAAATTATTTTACCATAAAAATATAAAAAATTATATTTAATTCATGTTTTGGTAAAAAATTTCTATTTTTTTTGGGATCCTTGTAATATTATAATTTTTTTTTGCAAAATTTTGTTCAAAAATAAGAATTCTACATATGAGTTTACTTTAAAGAGGGACCAAAAGTAAAGATGAAATTTTTTTAAAGAACATAAAGTTGAAGATTTCTTTTTTAAAGAAACAAACGAAAAATTGACATATTTACAGGGACCAAAAACATATTTAACCCTTAATTTATCACTTGTCCTACAACATTTCAAACGTTCCTACAACTTTTTATCTCAGACATAACATATCAACAAACTGGTATTTGTCTATAAAGAAAATGGAATTGCATAACATATTAACAACTGGTACTTGTTTATAAAGAAAAAGGCAGTACATAAAAAGATTTTAATAAAGCAAAGAGAAAAATGTTGAAATACACATTCACTTACAATATATGCAAACAAACAAAACAACTTATATAAAGTATGTATCTTCTGTCTCTTATTCAACTCTGCTACATATTTGCTGAATATGAAGAGGTAAATTAAAATTTCCATGCCACTTTACCCCTCTTGTGTATGTATATGTATATGCTTATTACATTACAAACCAAACTTCATATAATCAATTAAAACAAAAAAAATATTGTTGCAAAAGATAGTGTGACAATAAGCATAATAGAAGCAAAGTCTTGTGAGGCTGAAGATGCAGTAGATGGAGGAGAAGAAGTAGATGATGACGACGACGATGGTGATGATGATGACGACGACGGTGATGATGCAGAGGAAGAAGATCCATTTCCATTCCCTACTGTGATCTTTACTTTCATACCTTGACCACAATGACCTAAGGTACCACATGTGAAGTACCTTGTACCTGGCTTGTCCAATTTCACAACATCTTTTCCAGTGCTTAAGGAGTTCAGTGGGGTGCTAATATCACATTTTTTGTAGGCACTTTCATCACTTAGTTCAACCACACTATGCATAGATGTGTACTTGAAAACTGCAAAAAATAAATCAATAAAATCAAGACATACATCACATTCATAGCATTTTTTTTTAGTGTTTTACATTATTTCCATAATCACATCCAATGTTATATATAAATTGTGATTGCATTAAAAAATATTGCTTAATGTTCCTGCCACAATTTTTTGGATAGACGTATATTAGTTGTTATGTTAGTATATTCTCCTTCATCAGAGTTTGAACTCTAATCTTTTAACTTCTTCGACCCTAAGCTCAAACCAGTTGAGTTATTCACTATATTGCTCTACAATTAAGGTGCGGAGAAAAAGAAATTGAAACATAAATGTCCCATCTATGATACCATTGTTTAAAACCTTGATTGGTGGATCAACATTAATTATTTGCAATTTTAATAATGATCACAATATAATTGAAACTTACCAAGTAAAAAAAATTATGTAAAAATGATGATTAAAATATTCAAAAAAATATTTTTCTACTTTCTACTATAGGAATTTCTCTTTCATGTAAAAATAATTGAAGTGGTTAAACCAACAAATTTTTGATAAGAAACTAACCAAGTTGATCTCCAACTTTGAATGTTTGACCTGAACTCCATGAATCAAAGTCTGAGGATGGATCCCAACCTTGGCTTCCACCAACAATATGTTGTGTTGCCAATACCTCCTTTGTGATCAAGGTTGCTAACAATGCCAAGAAAATTATATTCTTGCACCCCATGGTTCAATTTGTTATATGATTTTCTTTTGCTTATTACCACTCTTTTAGAGATTGTTTTGTTTGAATATATTTCTACAATTCATCTCTATATTTATAAGGTCATAAAATATCCTATGCATAAACTTAAGACACAAATTTATTGACATTAATATATGTTGAAACAATATTAAATTGTGACTTCCTTACAAAGTGACTTGTTAATTGTAAAATATAAGAGATGTATGCTTTTGTTTAATTGGATCAACAAATTAGTTTGGTCATCTAGATCTTTTTTCAGTGTTTGGATTGGCTTCCAAGCATATTCAGGTCGGTAAAGATTATTAAAGCTTGGCTTTCAAACAAAGTTGTCATGAGTCATATTTTCAGGATAGATAGGTTAGATGCTCAAAACTTTAATTCAGATTATAGATAGATAATGGTCAAAGATATTAAAATAAGATGACATATACACATTTAAAACCAATAATTTCAGTATTTGTGACTTAAGTTTGTATTCTTTTTTATACCAAAAGAAATATTTGTATGCTTGATGTATAATACCAAAACACTTGAAACCTAGCGAACAATTGAGCTAAAGTGGTTAATAAGTTTTACCAAATGACGAATTGTTCAAGAGAATCTGAGTTCGATTTCTGATTGGAACAATTATTGATCATACTTTGCTTACCTCCGAATCAAACTCCAAATTACTAAGATCTCTTTCCCCTAGGAACTAGAGGGTTAACATAAAAAAAAAAAAAAAAAACAGCTAAAACCTAGTCTTAAGCACCCTAATTATTCAAGTATCACCATTGACGTTTAAAAAACGATGTAACATTATTGTACACCAAGTCATTGGCATTTACACCAAACACGTAGTCAGCATGAGCATATTTATCAATGAATTGAAAACGAAGCTTGTCTGCATCATGTTTCTGAAAGTGTTGATTAAGTAATCTCTTAACATCAGCAACATCGGAAAGCGCGTCGCGACCTCCGTAGCTTATGAAAATTGGTACATTTTTAGGAATGTTTGAGAGGTTGTAGATTGGAGGTGTTAGTCGTCCATAATGCCACAAGTTTAAGTGTGGCATCATAAAGTCAAATTTCGTCAAGACACCGCTTTGAACATCTGCATAAATTTATAGCATAAGTTTATTATCAAGTATTAAATCAGATTGAATCGATATACGTGACTTCGAACCTTAAATGAAACAATTTTTTTTCCCGTCTTTATTTACATCATGACCGAATTTTAGATTATCAAAGCTCTTTCCAAGATCAAGAAAAATAAAACACGATTGAACGTGAAAACCTTACTTTGAGCTAAATGAAACATGTTCCTTGCTGATGTTGATTGTGGTTCAACCTTCATGAATTGATTAAAAGCTGAAGGGGCTAAGCAACAATTTTCACCTAAAATAGGACAATTGAAAAAAAAACATTATTTATATATTTAGTCAAAATTTTATAGAATTTATATTTATGTGAAAATGTGTCAATTCAAATTTAAATTTTGACTAGGGGAAAAAATTTAGACCTGTTAGTGCAGTAAATAATTCATTGCAGTTTACTCCAGGATGAGCACAAATACCCTTGATGAAGTCAACAATAGGTAGTCTAACAAAATAATTGTTGAAGATCATTAAATTATGCATAATATACTAATATATTTTTTATTATAATAATAATAATAATAAAAAATAAAAAAATTCTAAGTTATATGTTGTTACACATTGACATCAAATTCAGAAATTCCCAAAAGAGTATAGCCCTGTTTGACGAAACAAAAGAATTAAAACGAATAAGATTTTATAATAACAAAAATAGATTCGTTGCAAGTCAGTAATCTCAATCGTTTATCAAGATTAAATGGTTAAATTTTGAGTTTTAGTTTTGCTTAAGTCATGATGTGAGCCGATCTCTATTTCAACAATTATCTAAAGGATGAAATTTTGAGTTATATGATTTGCTAAAGTCATGATGTAAGCCATTTGATCATTATCCAATGGCTAAGATGAATTCACTGCATTCAGTGATCTCATTCGTTGATCAAGTCCAACTAGTTGAAATTTCAAAATTTTGATTTGTGAATGTCACAATGTCTAATCTCTATCCAACGACTAAGTTAGTCTAATTGCAACGACTATAAAAAATTACGAGCACAAAAAGTCTAAGTCCAAGAATAATTAGTACTATTGATTAGGTTATATACCTTAGAGAGTAAGGATCTTGCAGCAACTTGTCCAAGTATAGTTTTCATTTGGCTCAAATATGCAATAGGACTCAACAATGCTACTGATTTAATCTGATTTTCCCATTTACCTTCTGCCAAGGATGCTAAAGCTGTCAAAGTCCCCTGCCAAACATAGTCTTAAATTTTAGTATTATAAAATTGTTGAATACATTGATATTATACTATAAATGTTATTTATGTGATACATTACCAAAGAATGACCAACATAATGTATCTTCTGTCCTCCTGTTTGCTTGGAAACAAAATCAAAAATTGCAGGCATTTCATAAGTAACCAATTCATCCCAAGACCAATCCCAGTATTTCTGCCAATGTTTGCATAGATAAATGTTATTTCAGATTGTTAAAATAAATCAAGACCTTATTTAGAAAAAATAAAATAATTAGAGTAAATAATCAAATCATTCGTTAAAAATATAACATTTTGTAATAGTCTATTGGTAATATAAGTTATACTAAAAATATTCTTGAATGACATTTTGTGGTTTAAGTTTCTCTAAATTAATCATCATTTTTTTTAGGAATAGAAAAAGAAACCTTGTTAGAGGGGTCTAGGGAAGTATGTTTGCGGCTAAATTTGGTGCCTCTTGTATTAGGAATCCACACATCAAAGCCATTATCAGCAAGAATCATAGGCAGGTTTTGCTTTGGACTGTTCAGAAACCATGTTGCTCCATCCTGCACACAACAAAGACCCAAAATATGCAACAATATATAACCATATTCCTTAATTTCATGATAAGATTTTTTAAATTGAACAGAAAACTAAAAAACGTAAATTATGAAATAAAATATACAAGTTTTTTATATGCTCTTTATTAATTTGAACGACATATTAGATTAAAGTTAAATTTATAAATAAAAAGTTTATTCTTTCATTTTTTTGTTTATAATTAGTGAAAAATCATAGCAATAATAATTCAAGATTTTAGTCATTTGAGCTTAGCTCAGTTGGTAGAAATAATGCATAACAAGGGGGTCAGAGTTCGAACCCTACACACCCCACTTATTCAACTTTTTTAAAAATAAACTCCAGTTATTCACTTTAAAAAGTGAATTTTATTAGCTAGACTACTTAAAAAAAAAAAAGAATTCAAGATTCTATAATGGAATAAATTTAAACAATAATATATAAAATTAAATCAAGTTATTAAATGTATTCAACCCTTCTAAAAAAAATAAGTTTCATTCAACCCTTCAAATTTAAGAAGCTATAGTTTATCGGCTAATGAATGTATTCAACCCTTCTAATTAATAACAATCAAGTTTAGAAAGTAAGTTTCATTCAATGAAACGTAAAGGGTGGTCGATCTTCTCTTCCTAGTTTTTTTTATATGCAAAAATATTATTGATACAAAACTTGATTTTTATTTTTTGGAAGATGTAAATACTAAATGAAACAAGATATATAATCATGAAACGTAAACTTAATTTTCAGTTTTGGAAAATAAAAATACTAACTGAAACAAGACATATAATTGATGAATTGTTTTTAACTTACCACAGCAACTCCATGTTGTACTATCACAGGTTCCTTCTTCTTAGTCACATTGCTCTTAGCCTCATATCGACCTTCTGGAATCCTTTGAATGCTAAGAATGTATCCATCTTTGGTTATGACCTAAAAATAACACGTATTAATGCATAAATTAAAAGGCAACAATTTGAATGTAATTTTGTGTAAAGACGATAATTTTGTGTAACCATAATTCTTACTTCGTGTTCTTCACATTTGTAGCCATGGATAGCGACCGAAGAAGCACATAAACCTTGTACCAAAGATTTATCGTTTATGTTACTGAAAAAAACACTACTCAAAGCTTGGGTTTGATGATTACAAGTTGTTAAAACTATGACACAAAAGGTCAAAGTAACAATGTTCATTAAGCTCACGAAAGTCATATATTTTGGTATTATTTATCAAATTGGGAGAAAACTTTTTCACAACTCAATAAAAAATTTTGGTGTGATTTTTGAAACCGAGAGGAGTCTTATATTTATATAGAGATTTTGTAACTGATTTAGCGAAAATAGTGGTAGCAGTTACTCTAACCAATAAGATCAAAATGAAACTTAATTAGTAATCAGTTCAAAAACACTTTGTGGATAAGATCAAGAGAAACAAACCTACAAAAGTGGAGAAAACAAACTCATTGGATATGAATAAATGAAATATATGAAATTAAGTTGAATTGTTATTCTTATCACAACAAATAAAAGCTAAATTTATGTGAAGTGATATCTATTCTCTAATTATGAAACTTAATGACTACCAAAAATACGATCTTACCCCTTCTTAATTATTTGACACATCATCGAAATTATATCATTTTGCGTCTTTTGCTTCAACCTACCCCTATTTTTCTCTCTTATAAACAAATTAAAACAAACTCACTCGATGAGACACACTAACTCATTCTTTTTAAAAAAACAAACAAATTTAATCTTAATCCCAATCAAAATAATTTTTCATGTAATTCAACTTCTAAATATCTTAAGAGTTAAAAACAATTTACAATCAATTATTTTTCTTTGATTATGAAAGTTAATGACCGGTAAAAACACAATTTTGCCCCATCTTAATATTTTGATACCTCAACATATTTTCACCTTTTTGTGTCTTTTGTAACAAATGATCCCATTTAGCTGAGAGAGAAAATAACTTTCAAAAGATTGATATGATTTTGTAACAAAAAATTCCTTTTATATTGATGTATCTATACAAACTAAATTATTTTAAAAATGATTTTATTAAGATAAACAAACACAAAAGTTTATAAAAAAGATTATGATATTTTTATTTATTTTTTAAAAAATCACTAAATTATTGAATTTCAATATTATTTTTATTTTAATTAGTAACAAACAAGCCCTGCAGGGTTTTCTATAACTAAAAAAAAAAAACTTTTAAGAGCATTGTATTTGTTTGTTATAATTTTTTTAAAACCAGGTTCAACAAAAAAAAAATCTAAAAGCTTCTTTAAATGAAAAGAGATTATTAGTAACTTTTCAAAAAATATAAGAGAGGGAGAAAATAAGTATAAAAAAAAATTGTAACAAATATTCATTTTATACAGTTGTATCCAAAGAAATATTTTTTTAAAAAAAAAGTGATTGTTATTACGATAAACAAACACAAGATTTATTATTCTTTTTCAAAAAATCTCTAAAAATGTTTGAATATCAAAATGGACAAAACTTAGGTATAATTCCTCCGGTGCTTTTCGTATGGTTCTTAATTAAAAATACAATTTTTTTGGAGATAATAAACTTTGAGAGAATTATGGATTTAAGGAAATTATGGTGAATTTAGTTAAGAACCATACGAAAAGCGCCTAAGGAATTGTACCTAAATTTTTTCCTATCAAAATATATATTTATTCTATTAAAAGCGAACCATATATTCAATTTATATTTATCAAAAATAAGTTTTATGATTGTAGAAAAAAAAGTTTTATGATGTTCATGTGTTTTTATCTCACAGTGAATCTATATGAATTAATATAACTACCTTCTTATGATTTTTTTTTTCTTTTTTTAGGATGCAATAGAACTGTCTTCCTATGAGTTTTTCATTTGTAGATAATCCAATGAAAAAATGACAATTGTTTACATTTTTAGTCTAAAAAAATATCCATAAATATTAATTTTAATAAAAATCCATTAATAAATATATTTCACTTATTAATAAAATAACAAAACATGGTTGAGACAATTATCGTTAATACTAACAAACAATGAAACAATATTTTCACTAAAATAATAAAAAAGAAAAAAAATCAATTATATCTGATTGATAATCACAAAATAATGTAACTTCTTTCTTTAAAAAAAACATAACTTCAAAAAAGTTATAAAATATTTATTACAAGGCATATACATACATTTTGAAAAATTTCACATATTCTAGATTGCTTCTTTTCTAAAAAGAATTTGTTTATTTTTTCCTTATGAAAAAGTATATTAAATAAAAAGAAATAGACTAAGAGACTGGGCCATTAGACCGAACTCAGGTACAACCTGAAATGGGATACAACATAATAAATCAGACCATGTGGATCGACGCTAGTCTATCTTAAAAAAAAATTCACTAATCACGGACTCAACCCAGCGAACCTGTATGCGGCGAAGAAACTAGGTTAAAAAAAATGAAAAGTGAACATCTGTGAAGAACAATTAATAGATCGACTGTCAACACGGTATCAAAATCCAAGTGCCAATAGCTCCCTGAACTAATTATCAAGCATAAAAGCTATTTCGAGCTTGAAGAACTAGAGTGTAAGCAAACAAGACACCTTGAAACTTGCAGATCTCGACATATTTGGAAACAACAGAGAATCAAAGAAGTCAGACCACCATGTCATATTATAATTTTTTTTATTGTTGTAGATTATTAATTATTATATTTTTTTAAAATATGAATATAAAATACATTGAAAAAATGATAAATGAATTGCTAAATAATATAGTTGTACAATTCATACACGAGACTCATAATTACATCTTTATCAATAATAAAAAACTATTTTTAATATTTTTACATATTTTTAGTTTACCACTTCATAATATTTATTAACGACTATTTCAATGATTTCATCACAGGTAAATTACTCTTTAAAAAAAATCACGGGCAAATTACACTAACCTCCCTTAAGGTCTTCTTATATAACACAAATACCTGCTAATGTTTTTTAACTAAACATTTAGCTTGTCAATGGTTGCACCTCATCAGGTGTCGGATCATTTTAATCAGTTTAGCTGTTGCGGTGGCACCTCAAATGGCCACGGATCTATTCTCCAGGTTATTTGGTTTGCGGCAAATTGGGAAATATGGAAGGAAAGAAATAATAGGCTTTTTAATGTCAAAGAATGCTCGGTTTATCAGGTGGTCGACAAGATTAAGTCGCTTACCTTTATGTGGTTGAAGGCAAAGCATATTTCTCTTCCCATCAATTACCATGGGTTTTGGCTTAGCCCCTTTACCATACTGGGCATAAGCTAAGTGTTTCTTTTCTATTTTTTGTTCCCTTTGTACAGGCAACTTTTGTAAATATTGGCTTAACTCTGTTGTCCTTTCCTTAGTACGTCTTGTGCTACGAAGGATCCTTTTGTGGAGGTAATATATTTCATTTTAGTTTCTTAAAAAAATAAACTAAACATTTATATCACAGTTTAAACTTTGTTAATTCCATTTTTTTTATAGCAATTAACTTCTTCATACGAGTATGAGCTCACTTAATTTTCGACTATTTTTTCTTCAATTTTTCACTTAGGTGATTTTTCCCAACTTATTGTTCCTCAGTCAAGGTGGTTTAATTTTTAACCTTTAATGTAATAAAACAGATATATCGAAGATTATTTCCTTTCCATTGATCAACCACAATGTCCATTCACCAAAATTCTTCTCATTTCTATATTCTCTTTTGATCTCTTCTGTAATTGTAGATGTTTGATTCTATTTGGTGGTAAAAATAAATGTTGTTATTGTTTCTCTATTGCGAGAAAAAAACATCATTTAACTTAATTGTGAAAAGAGAAAATAGACACAAAAAAATCAAAATGACTTAAATTAGATTGTATATTTACAAAGTTATTGAAATGGATAAAATGAGGGGAGATTGATGTGTTTGAAAAATTAGAAAGCGTGCGTGTGATATTTAAGAAAATTTCAAGAAAATTCAATGTAATTTGCACTTTTTCCATTAACATCGGCTTTATCATTAGTTTTTCTTATTTTCTCAATTCACATTGCAACGCGCTTTGATTCATAGTCCCCCACTTCAAATTAGCCCGTGCTTAGCACGGGTTAGTTGCTAGTTCAAGAATAAAAATAATAATCACTATTATTTTTATCATTATCAAGTATTTAAAATTAAATATTGTAATTTAAACACTATTAATGTGTGTGTTCTATTTTACATGGGACCCCCACTCTCTATTTTTTTTAATTCACATCACACTAACTCAAAGTCTTGTAATGTAGTGTTTAATCTTCCAATTACTTTCAACTTCACACTTGTACTTGCCGGAGTACAATAATATAATATAGATTTAGACTATTTATGAGATTACTTGAGAATGATCTCAAGGTTGGTATTTATATCCCTTTGTGAGCTTGTTTTTACGTGACTTAAGCCCCAAGCAAGTTTGGCCTTAATTCTTTTTACTAAGCTCTAAACGCTTCTAGAAGCTAGTTGAGGTGGCGCCTCTAGAAGGGCGCGTCTAGGCCTCAAGATCCCTTTTGGAGGGCCCTTAAGCCTTTCTAGAGGGCATTCGAGCCCTTAGGAATATATTGACAGTCCAACACTAATGTTCCAACAATCCCCACTTGAATTTAAGAAATGGTTTCAATAAAAACATCAAAACGTTTCTATAAGGTTGCTAATAAACAAATGTGTCACCTACAACTTGAACCTTTGCATATTGGATACTATTCTGATTTAACAAGAGTTGCTTCAAAACATTGAACTTTATCTCAGATATAGAATCCACACACAAACCATTTCCTAAGTTTTCATTTTTTGTTTTTTGAATGAACACATAATTAAATTAACCTTTATTTGACATTGCATTAGATAGGCTGAGGGCAGGGTTCGAACCTCAGACTCACATAATTTAGTAGTGAATTTCTAATCACTAGATTAATTGAAAAAAAATGCCAAACATATTTTGCAATATGAGAAGGACCACCAAAATCTGCTTACTTATTTAGCCATTGATGTTTTTTAATATCTATTTATTTATAAGATATATTTTGCATTGGTCGAAGAATCATAATATCAATTTATTACATTGCTTATTGCATATAAACTTTTTTTTGTCCCTCAATTATTGTTTTGTGAAAATTAAAAACTAAAATTGAAATGGTCTTACAAACAAAATATTAAAAAAAGTAGACACAATCAAATGGTCGTATTATAAAACAAAATTGACATGTTATTTTCTGTTAAGGAAAAAATACCACGTTATTCAAAAGAGTTGAGTGAAAAAGGAAAAATAATACAACATTAATTTCAATTCATATATTTTTTTAGGGAGGGTATTTCATATATTAAATTAATAAATAAGTAAATGTTACATTACAATATTTCTATTTCATCAATTTACATTAACTTCAGTCTCCCTTAACAAAATAGTTATAACGACTATTCAAAAATAAATAATAGAAAATGTTGAACATCAATTTCTTACTCCACTTATTCAAAATAAAAATAAACTAGGATACGTTGAATCCACAATTAAAAATAAGATAAGTTAATCCGCTTAATAATCAATTATAAACAATCGACAAACATTTGTCGTCAATAAATATAAAAAATGCGTAGAAACCAAGGATACTTAAATAAAATTCGTAACAAATATTTATCAGTGAAGAGTATAAAAATACAATACACGTTGATTTATAAAAAAAAACACATGACAAATATTTGTCACTAATAAATTAAAAAAAATCTTGGGACACATATTTATCAATGATACATAAAGGGACACATTTTTCATCGATACCTAAAAAACATGAGACAAATATTGCCATTGATAAATATTAAAAAAATGGGACAACTATTAATCACTCATGCAAAAAAAAATCACGGGAAATTTTTTATTTTTTACAGAAACAATCACGGGACAAATATTTGTTATTGATAAATATCAAGAAAACAGTAGAAAAATATTTATCATTAAGACATTTAAGAAAAAGGAGACATATATTTGTAATTGGTGCATAAAAAATGTACGAGACAAGTACTTAGCACAATTTATTTATGAGGAGTTTTTATCATTGATAAATATATAAAAAAATGGGACAATTATTCGTCAATAATAAACACATAACATATATTTTTCATTATAAATATTATAAAAAACATCGGACAAAGACTTATTATCGATACATAAAAAACTATGGCTCAAATATTTTTCGTTGATAAAAATAAAATATAAAACATTGTTAAAATATTAGTCATTAATACATAAAACAATATGGGAGAAATATTTGTTATTGGTAAATTTAGTAAAAAAAAAAACAAGTGACAAATATTTGTGACTGATACACAAAAAAATACAAAGGTTTTTCGTTAATATATATATAAAATAATAGAATATATTTTTACTATGCACAAAAGTACAAGACTTATTTCTATCAATAATAAATGTAAAAATTATGAGACACATATTTGTCATTGCAGCAAAAAGAAAACACATACATATTTGAAAAAACACGAGATAAATAAATTTCATTGATATATAAAAAATAATATATTTTATCTATTGAAAATTAATAGTCTATCACCCGTACATTGTACGGGTTAACACACTAGTTAAATATCAATGCTGAAAACTTTTCTTCCTCTATATAGATTAGCAAAAGCAGAAATAAGTGGACAATTCTATTGCCAATTTTGATCCACATGTTTTATGTTATAAGATAGTTAAGGCAAATTAATAGATTCTGCTGGTCACTTTTATTACTAAAAGCACCTAATAATTTTTGTTTATCAATTTTTTTTACCACCTAAAATTTCCATGTTTCATTTGTAATACCAAAACACCTAAAACCTATCTAGTAATTAGGCTCAAGTGGTTAATGAGATTCATTAAATGACTAATTTTTCGGAAGAATCTAAGTTTGATTTCTGATTGAAACAATTCTTGATTAAACTTTGCTTACCTTCCGATCGAACTCCAAATTATTAAAGTCCTTTTTTCTTAAAAACTGGAGGGTTAACAGACAAAATAACGTCGTCATTGGACTGCATAATATACATTGAGCTTAGTGATAGCAAGCTACTTTCCTATATCCTACAATTTAGAAACACTTTCTAAGATGCAATTAGCAGGCCGCTCCTACGAATCCGGACGCTCAATTTTGGAGGTGAAAAGATGCCCATAATAAAATAAAAATGTATTTTTTTTAAAGAACGGTGTTCTATTTAAATTTTTTAAAAGATAAATACAAGGTGCCGTATATAAGTGGTACATCCAAAGGTGAAAATCATTACCGTATACATGAGGAACCTCAAACCACCCTTCCAAAAACACACTCACCTAACACTTAATAGTACTATTGAGCTATAATTTTTTTTTGAGGCCGATGCTTTAGGGAGGCCCGATTCCATTGAGCGATTTGCACACCCCAAGGTCCGGCCCTGACAATGGGTGACTTAAACACCCTAATTATTCAAGTATCACCATTGACGTTTAAAAAATGATGTAACATTATTGTACACTAAGTCACTGGCATTCACTCCAAACATGTAGTCAGCATGAGCATATTTATCAATGAATTGAACACTAAGCTTGTCTGCATCATGGTTCTGGAAGTGTTGATTAAGTAATCTCTTAACATCAGCAACATCGGAAAGCGCATCGCGACCTCCATAGCTCATGAAAATTGGAACATTTTTAGGAATGTTTGAGAATCTGTAAACTGGAGGTGTTAGTCTTCCATAATGCCAGAAGTTTAAGTGTGGCAACATAAAGTCAAATTTCGTCAAGACACCGCTTCGAACATCTGCATAAATTTATAGCATAAGCTTATTATTAAGTATTAAATCAGATTGAATCGATATACCTGACTTCGATCCCTAAACGAAACAATATTTTTTCCGTCTTTATTTACTTCATGACTGAATTTTAGATTATCAAAGACTCTTTTCAGAATAAAAATAAATAAAACATGCATGATTGAAGTGGCTAGCTAGATGTGAAAATCTTACTTTGAGCTAAATGAAACATGTTCCTTACTGATGTTGGTTGTGGTTCAACCTTCACAAATTGATTAAAAGCTGAAGGGGCTAAGCAACAATTTTCACCTACAATAGGACAATTGAAAAAAAAAACATTAATTATATATTTAGTCAAAATTTTATAGAATTTTTATTTATGTGAAAATGTATCAATTATAATTTTTAGACCTGTTAGTGCAGTAAACAAGTCATTGCAGTTCACTCCAGGATGTGCACAAATACCATTGATGAAGTCAACAATAGGTAATCTAAGAAAATAATTGTTGAAGATCATTAAATTATGTATAATATAGTAATATATTTTTATTATAATAATATACTAATGGATTTAAAATATGAGGGAGAAGCTTCTTATAATAAAATTGCAAGTGATATGTTCTTACGCTTTGACATTAAATTCAGAAATTCCCAAAAGAGTATAGCCCTGTTTGGCAAAACAAAAGAAATAAAAAAAATAAGATTTTATAATAATTTTATAATAACGGAAATAGATTCGTTGTAAGTCAGTAATCTAAATCGATTATCAAGATTAAATGGTTAAATTTTGAGTTTTAGTTTTTCTTAAGTCATTATGTGAGCCGTTCGATCTCTATCCAACAATTATCTCAGTCGTTGGTCAAGATAAAAAGTATGAAATTTTGAGTTTTATGATTTGCTAAAGTCACGATGTATGCCATCTGATCATTATCCAATGGCTATGATGGATTCACTGCACTCAGCGATCTCATTCGTTGATCAAGACCAAATGGTTGAAATTTCAAAATTTTGATTTGCAAAAGTCACTATGTCTAATCTCTATCCAACGACTAAAAAGTCTGACTACAAGGACAATAAGAAATTACGACCGCAAGGAATCCAAGTCCAAGAATAATGTCTAACCTCTATCTAACGACTAAGATAGTCTGATTACAACGACGGTAAGAAATTAAGACCGCAAGGAATCCAAGTCCAGTAATAATTAGTGCTATTAATTAGGTTATATACCTCAGAGAGTAAGGATCTTGCAGCAACTTGTCCAAGTATAGTTGTCATTTGGCTCAAATATGCAATAGGACTCAACAATGCTACTGATTTTACCTGATTTACCCATTTACCCTCGGCCAAGGATGCTAAAGCTGTCAAAGTCCCCTGCCAAACATAGTCTTAAATTTTAGTATTATAAAATTGTTGAATACACTGATATTATATTATAAATGTTATTTATGTGATACATTACCATAGAATGGCCAACATAATGTATTTTCTGTCCTCCTGTTTGCTTGGAGACAAAATCAAAAATAGCAGGCATTTCATAAGTAACCAATTCATCCCAAGACCATTCCCAATATTTCTGCCGATGTTTAGATAGAAAAATGTTAATTCAGATTTGTTAAAATAAATCAAGACCTTATTTAGAAAAAGATTACTAGAGTAAATAATCAAATCAATCATTAACAATATAATATTTTGTAATAGTCCACTAATAATATAAGTTATACCGTGCTTTAAGTTTCTCTAAATACTTCACATGAGAACTAATTTCATGACTATAATGTAATGTGGATGCGTCCTTCTCTTAGATGCTTAACAAAGTCGGTCTTGGTATGCGTATTCGAGATGATGAGAGTCGTTTTGTTTTGGTTAAAACGAAGTGGTTATCTCCGTTACTCAATGTTAACTTGGGGGAGACACTCTGACTGTCGTCCACTCTTCAATGGGTACATGATCTTCAGCTGACTAATTAATTTCGATTTGAAGATGGACTTCAAAGTGGTAAAATAGGTGTGTTGGAATTTGATTCAATTATAAATGATTGTCATCGCTTACTTTCTTCTGATTTAACAACCTCTGATGTTAGGTTTATTTGGAGACAAGTGATCAATGAAGTTGTTCATAGTTTAGCTAGAGGTAGCTCTCCATGTCATTCTAGTTTCCATATTTTCATTCAAATTCCATCATGCATCTCTACTTTTATTTCAAATAAAGCGCATTAAGTTTCCATATATATAACTAGACAAATTTGACTAGGTGTTCAAATAAAACATCAAAGTTTTTTTTTTTTTTTAGGAATAAAAAAAGAAACC
>Ga0228710_1000021_pt1 | contig 113606 bp, 93 predicted proteins | sample MedpolnodulmetaG_FD_177995 | JGI IMG/M metagenome (GOLD analysis project Ga0228710, IMG submission 177995) | Root nodule microbial communities from Medicago polymorpha collected in Santa Monica, California, United States - pink nodules | ecosystem: Host-associated > Plants > Roots > Nodule...
GGGGGGGATATTTGTTTAACATTCAGAAGCTAATATGGCATTGCAAAACATACTTAACTTCATTAGACCATGTTTCATAAAGATGGTTTAAATAAAACAAAGGAATGATACATGAAGATGGTTTGGTTTGCCGAGTTTTGTGTAGTATATTGAAAAATCTAGATTTCGCTGCTGCATATATTTTGTTTTGATATGATGCGTGTTAGTCAAATTATAATGATGCAGCATGCTACTGTTGCTTTGGATCATCCTTGTGATCCCTTGACATGTTTGGCCTTCAAATATTGATACTATGGAGAACTAGTAGTTCTAATCACCAGTTTTTTGGGTTTAATTTTCAAAACTTTCCCTCACTCTTGAGGTGAAAGAAGTCATGCGAGTAATAATCTATTAGATTAATTATTGTTCAAGCATAATAAGGGACCAAGTTATTCTTTAGGGTCTAGAACTACTTTTTGTCCATGAGGGGACAACTCAGTGGTAACCTCAAGGGATGGCGTTCAAATCCCCTCGAGGACAGTTGTAAATGGTCATTAGTGCCACTTTATTTAATTATAATTTCCCCCCGTAATTGAAAATATATGATAAATCAGTTGTTTCGCAGGTATTTCTGAGTTATCTCTACAAGAGCTTATGTCTCAAACACAAGTTTTGAAGAATCTTTGCCTGAGAGGGACATACCTGGTTGACCAGGCACTATATAATTTCAAAGGCTCTTCCTTAGAAATGCTTGATGTGTCAGACACCAAGGTTTGTTGTCATATTCGTGAAGGTTGGCATGTTTTTGTTTATCTTTATACTTTTAATAGAAGATGTTAATGGCTTGTTAGTTGCTATTTTGATGAAATTTTAATATTGGTTAGAGTTTTAAGGAAGTGGGGTTGGAATGTTTGTTTACATTCGGTTGAAAGTTATAAGGTTATAGATGAAGAAAGAAGGGAAAAGAAAGAACATATACTTTTAGTTAACATTATGGTTTGACATAATGAGGAGAGGGATTATGTGCATGTATGCATTTTCAAAGTGCAATAGGTTATTTGTTAACTTTTTTTTTCCTTTCAATTTTATTAACTTGTGCAATTGCAGATTTCTGAAGCTGCATTAAGTTTTGTTATTCATGGAAATCAAAGTTTGAAGAGTCTGAAAGCCAGAGGTTGTAAAAATTTGTTAAAAGGAGACAGTTCTATTGAAAAGAGAGAACCTAACTTTTCCTCCTTACATGAAGAACTGCATGCTGAGTTAGGAAAGAATTGTAGATTGGAAGAAATTGAATTTGGTTGGGGTTTTTCTTCCTTCTCTCTAAGTGCTTTGGAACCTGCATTGACGTCATTAAAGACCATCAATGTAGGTTTAGGTGGAATGTTAGGTGAAGATGCATTGAGACAATTACCAGCAATCTGTCCCTTGCTAGAAACAATAGTCCTTCATTTTCAGGTAATAATTATTTCCCCTGTGGATTGGAGGTTCTTATTGGTTGCTAAGAAATATAAAAAATTTGTTTCTATTAATGACAGTGTAGAAAACACTAGAGAAACTCTTATTGGTCTTTAGGTACTGACAATAGATGGAAGATAAGTAATGCCCAAAATAATAAAATTATATTGATAGTGATGTGAATGATATGTTGGATCTAACTACAAAATATAAAGCACTAATCTAAGTTACCCTAACTTACTCTAAGATACAAATCAGATATACAAGGCATTTTTGCATTTTTTTTTGGGGGTGCTGCTGTCTGGCCAGGCCGTTTCTTGGGACTGTCGTGGGAGAAAGATGTTTCTCTTGGATGGTTGAAGGCTTCTAGAATTACATGAAAGTGAGACAAACGAATCTATGACTTCTGATATAGGTTGTGGAAGTAATAGATAAGAACCAACTAAAAAGAGAACATGAAGCAAGAAGGCAGCCTAAATTCATGGCCATTGACAAAAAAGAAAATAATTGTGGCCATCACGACATTGTTATAATAGTCCCAAGACTATCGGAAAGTTGGCAGTAAAACACTTTTGGAACAAATCATGGAGAAAATGTTGTTATTTAAGTTGTATATTTACATATTTTGTTTTTAGTACCTGTATCCACTTTTTAATCCCAGCAAAATACAGAGCTACATGTTTTTAGTCCCTAAAGAGGGACTCTAAGCATATTGTTTTGTAATTTGTAGGGATCGAAAAGTGGGTACAGCAACAAAGGCTTATCCCACTAAGTGGGGTCAGCTACATGGATCAAATTACGCCATAAATGTTCTATCATAAACCATATTTGGATCCAACTAATTAATCTCTAAATATTTCCTAATAGTTTCTCTTATAGATTTTTAGGTCTTCCTCCACATCTACTCTCCTTACTACATAATCTACAGGTCTTCTCTCTACATGCCCAAACTTCGTAAGCCTATTTTCCACCATCTTTTCTACTATAGGTGCTACCTTCGTAATGCTGTCATTTCTAATATATCCCGTCTAGTCTTACTACACATCCAACACAACATCCTCATCTCCGCTACGCTTACTTTATTCTCGTGCTGGTTATAGGGAGTAAAACCAAAATTTGAGATATTTACATAGACTAAAAACATATTTAACCCTTTATTTTTTTAATAAAACAATTCCATTCAATTAGTTTCCCGGAAATGCCATTCCTCATCTACAATCCATCAAGTTCCATCATTATTTCCTTCTTTGGGCTAAGCCAAGACATCATTAAATCTTTTCAAAGACATTAGTTTGAAGAGCTATGCAAGAGCTGTTGGTCGGTCAAGACCAGTTTTGAATTTTCCCAATCGTCCTATTTAACAAGACAAGTCAAGGCTTAACTTCTAATATCAACTATAGCTGAAGTGTTTCTTATTATTCTTGTACCTATGCATATGAGATGTACGCTTCCAATTTTCCAGCTGTTCCTTGGTCTTCTGTTATTTTGCTTTCTGTGTGTGCTTCTGTTTTCAGCTCTCAGATGTTTTTATCACATTTCTAGGTTTGTTGATTTGTTTATTGTTATGGTTTTCTACAGGTAACATCTAATATCATTATTTTCCCAATCAACCTATTTAACAATACATGTCAAAGCTTATTTAAAAAACAATCAATGTCAAGGCTTATACTTCTATCACTCTTATCAATTATAGCTGAAGTGTTTCTTATTATTCTTGTATATGAGATGCATGCTTCAAATTTTAAGTTATTCCTTGGTCTTCTGCTCTGTGCGTGCTTCTGTTTTTCAGTTCTCAGACATTCTCAACACATTTCTAAAATTTTGTTTGTTGCTTATCTTTGTTGTTACTGTTTTCTCCAGGTAATATCTGACATCATTGTGAGGAAATTAGTTACTTCCTTGATGAACTTACAAGTATTAGCTCTGTGCTATTGTTTTGGTGATATATCCATGTCAAGCTTCAAATTCCCCATGCAAAATCTAAGAAAGTTGAGGCTTGAAAGAGTAACCCCATGGATGACAAATGATGATTTGGTTATTTTGTCTCAAAACTGTAGAAATTTGGTTGAGCTTTCATTGCTGGGCTGTCCTCTTCTTAACTCAGGTTAGGATCAAATTGTTGGAAATGTGATCATTTGCAATTAATTTAATTCCTTGGACATGATTTTGTAATCAAAGCCTGTAATTTGATTAAGTGTAACCTTCCATATGATCAGAATATCAATAAGCACCAAACCTCCAATGTACGCCATTTTGATAATTGTTTTGTCCTCTACTGCTACTTAGCACTCCTCGGTAACAAATACTAGCAACAAAGAGATAAAGTAACAGGGGGTGGGGTTGCAATATGGTCAATTTTCTTGTGTAGAATTACCTTACAGTGATTGATCGCTGACCACCTTATCAAATGCTGAAAATTTATGTTTGACAATGTATTTTTTCAATTGCAGATTCTCAACAGATAATTTCACGTGCATGGCCAGGCTTGGTCTCTATGCATCTTGAGGTTTGTTAATATTTTTCCCATTTCCCCTTATAAACGAATTAAATTACCTTATTCATGTTTATAACATGATATATAATCATTTATAGTCATACCGAAAGGCTGTCTTCTATGTATCGTGAATATGCTGCCTTAGTGTGTTGTTTACCTCAGGCTGAAACTGAGCAATATTTTGTGTCTTGCAGCTGTCATCTTCTGTTCATGAGAAGTTTTATAGCATATAATTTTTCTACTTGGGGGGGATGAGACGTGGGTACCTCTCCGTGAATAATGGCTATTCAGTTCTTTCTAAGTCATTTTAACATAGCAAATATTATAGTTTAGATTATGCATATGTGGGTCATAGTTCTTTCGTTGCTAATGTGTTGAGGAGATAGAAGGGTCATGGAGAGTGGATCCTTATTTTTGTTTGCAACTACACTGAACATGGATGCCTATTGTTTAGGAATGTGGAGAAATAACAGCAAATGGGGTCTCAGCTTTTCTTGACTGCAGAGCTCTAGAAGATCTTTTGTTGCGTCATAATGTGAGCTTTCTGTCGACCCTTTTTTCTGCAAATAAGTTTATGTATCTTTCATTTTCAACAAATTTTTGAGTTTGTTATATATATGCATGTGATGAACAGTTACACTTAACAGCAACAACAACACAACACTTTTAATTTCTAAAGTCTACTCCCTCACATTAGAATAGTAAAATCTAAATTATGAATGATGGTCAGTGCACATGATAAGTTATTCATGCATGTTTTCTAGTCAGATTCTTTTGGGTTGCTTCTGTCTTGATAATTGATTTTCAGCTTGTCATATATTTATTATCCAGTGATTGTTTAGATTAGTATAGCATCTTTTTGTTGCATTATTACTGAAATTCAGGATTTGAATTATTGTTCTAAGTTTATTACCATAGATAAATTATGAAGAATATCATTTGTAGACAAAAAACGAAAGAAAATATGATATTGTAGCTATTTTCCTTGATGTCGCTAGATGATTCTAAGTTCAAGACATGATATTTAAGCTCTGTTGTGAATTTATTGATTGGCATACAAGTTACTGCCGCGTCGTCTTCAATTTAATTTAATTTTAAAGACAAACATTTCATTAGATGATTCATGATTATGAAGGAGGTTGATTCTCATGATCAAATAAGGATCCTTAACCTACAATTAACAAATAGCTGTCATTCTTCTATTTTTGGCAACTTTTGTGTAGTTATTTCGACAAATTCTGTTATGCTCTCTATAATATCCCCACCCATCAGAAAACTAAAAAAGAATTTCATAAAAGTGAGCTGCTAACATTTTCTGTGTGATGTCCTCTTGATTTTTGAATCATAAGTTGAAACTACATCATTGCTATTTTATTTTATTTTTGAATAGCAAATGTTAGTATGTTAATTTGTTATGTTAGTATTTTCTCCTTTACCAGGATTATCATTACAATTAATTTGACCTTTCCATAAGCAGGGCCTTGGGCTACCAAGAAACTTCATTTTACATGCTGCTTCAGAGGTTATATCTTGCTTGTGTTTCTTTATTTTGTTTTGTAAAATGTTTAAAAACTTATTTTCTGTTATTCTTCTGTTGTAACAGTTGCCATTGCTTCGAAAATTGTCACTGGATATATGTGATGCAATTGAAGGTGGTTTTGACATTCCAAATGTAAGTTAGGGTAGTACTATCTTTCTTCGGTATTAGTTATCTTGACTATTTTCACCTTTGAGTTGCATCCCAATTTATGTAGAATTATTATAGATGTGCATGTGCAAAGACTATTTTCACCCTCTTTCCTTTGCTTTTACATCCAATCGTGACATGTTTGTAATTTGTGGTAAAATTGGTATGTTACGTACTAAACATTAGCACATCTTCTTCTAGGGCACCGTGGAATGTAAGAGATGTTTAAACCTTTAGTTGAATCAGGGGACACTTACTCTTCCAAAGTACACTTGAGGTGTTAGCTCAGTGGTAAGAGCTTAGTCTTGTAACCTCAAGGTACTGAGTTCAAATTCCCTCGGAAACGGTTGTAAAATGGGCATTAGTTCCATTTTAAGTGATAAAAGTTTCCTTCTTCCCCGATTTTTTTTTATTTTTAAAACTTCCTCCTCCAAAATATATTGGGGGAGTAACATGTTAAATCAAGCTGAGCATTTATTTGAACATGGCACCCCCACTCAATGTTCTCTGTTTATATTATTGAAGATGTACTGAGAAAGCATGGCTGCAAAATAGTCAACAGCATGTGTGAAGCTATTTCATGCTCATAAGTTTTGATTTTTTGGGAGGGTTTTGGTCCTGCCACTGGGTTTACTCTGATGTCATTTGTCTGTTGTTCTGTTTCACATTGTCTACAGACTACAGGCTTTGAATTTTGATGTTTTTATTTTGTTACAGTATGCAGACAGATACTTTTTGAGTACCTTGAAGATAGCAAAATGCAAATCTCAAAGATGTGCATTTAATCTCCCAGTCCCCCCTCCAGGGACTCATAGACGATCGGTGCATGTAGAAACACTGGTGCTTGTGTGGAACAGCGAAAATCTCACTAGAACAGTGGTGAAGGAAAGGCTTTAGTGGTGCTTGCAGGAAGAAGTAAAACACTTGTAATGATTAGGGAGCTTCTCTTTATGATAAGAGAGATCAAAACAATTTTAACATAAAATCATGTGAAAATTGACATGTGAGATTATTTTGACTTAAGATGATACTATTGCTTCTGCCAAAATTGATATTTCTTTTTGAACAAGACGAAAATTGATATTTCAAAAGTCACGTTTACTGAGGCTTTACACAGGCTTTTGAGTAGCTATTTTTTGAACACAATACACTTGGTTGGTACTATTGCTTTTGATAAAAATTGAAATTTAATAATATATAAATAAAATTAAACAAAACCCACTTGGTTGGTTTGATAACGTTGACTTGAGACCTTGGAGTGTGCTCCTTCCAATGTCTCAAATTCGATTATCCTCAATGTCAATTTTGGTAGTTTAGTTTGACTTCTTCAAAAAATAAAAATAAAAATAAGGAATTTGATATTAAATAAAAAAATTAACAACTAATAATTAATTTATTGAAATTGAATATTTAAAAATAAAATTGTTGTTAAAAACTTCGAAAATAAGAATATCAATTTTAATATTTTTAAAAATTATATATAATTTTCTTGCAATGGTAGTTTTGTCATTTACATAATACAAATACAAACAAACTCAGACATAAAAATATCCAACATATATAATTGCTTCAAAAAATATATAATAGAATTAATTTTTTTTGAAGGATATAACAGAATTACTTATATACTCATGATTTTATATATAAAATTTGTCTAATATAAAATTATTTAATTACATTTTCAAATGTTTTAGTATTTTTTTGTTAGTTATTGGTTGGATCTGCACTAGATCGAAGCTTATTTTGACAATCTAAACCGACCAAATACCTGAGAGAAACAAGAAAAACAAACAACGTCGCACAAAGACGATGAACAAACCAACGTCGCACGAAGACGACGAAATCACAAAATAAAAAATAAAATAGATGTGAAAATCACTTATTTCAATAAAAGGGAAAGAGAAAAACGAGTTAGAGGGGTGATTTTGGGTCAAAAATTGACCATAAATTGACCCAAAATCACCCCTCTTGTTGGATGAAAGAGAAGAAACTAGGGTTTTGGTGACGACACAAAAGAGAGAAAGGGAAAAAACATGTAAATGATGATTTTATAATTTGAATATAATATAATACCTTATTATGTCATTAATTGGGCTCATGCAGTTAATAAGCTCCACCAACAGCGAATTGTTCATGAGAATTTAGTTCGATTTTTTGGTGAACCAATTTTAGTCAAACATTACTTTCCTCTCATCCGAACTCCAAATTATCGGTGCCTATTTCCCCAAGAACTACAGTGTTAACACAATTTTTTTAACCAAATACATAATAAAGTCCTTTAAAAATATACATAATAAAGTAAGCAAATGTCTATCATTTCATTATCATCATATCATCATGTTATATCGTATCATGCTGATTAAATTGACTCAAATGATCTTCAAGTTATACTTGATTTTCACCTATGAAGCCCGGATACAAGATACGATACGGATACGATACGGCACCGATACACCGATAAAGAAAAATTTCAAAAATCAAGATACGTTAATAAAAAAATTATATAATTAAATGTACAATATAATTATAACAAATTTTTTTAATAAGCAAATATATTAACAAACACAAGAAACCAGACATAGGCTTGTAGTATATCAACATAAATATAAGTAATATTGACGATTAAGAGAGTGATGATTAGTCAATTACATATACAATATATCCCAAAAAGAGCACCATCAATGCTATACTATACCCAAAAGAAACATTGTTAGTGTTATAACGCTTTTTTTTCTTACTTTTTAAATAAAAAAAGAAATCAAAATAATATAAAAAAAATAAAATTTATATTATCCGATACTCTTCCGATACGTATCGGGAAGTATCGGAAAAATATCGAATAATTATTTTAAAATAAAATAATATTTAATGATTTGATACTCCTCTTATACGTATTAGAAAGTATCGGGCAGATATCAGTACAGAATATACAGGAATACAGTATGTCACCCATTTTAAAGTATGTGGGCTTCATAGATTTTCACAAATCAATGAACAATACGTCGTACTTGGAACATTAACGCTAAGAAAGCCAGTTTTTTGAATGGTCCCTTAGCAGTCATCACCATACCAACCCTAAATAATAGTACCTACCTACGTTGGGAGAATTGAATAGTTTATGAAAGCATAGTCATAAGATTGTTTTTATTATTATTCTACAAAAGCAAACATATTCATTCAAATTAAAGTGACCGATTTTATTTGCTTTTCACAAAAATAAATAATATGATCGAATTAAACTAACGAAAATTCATATGATTTTGAATCTACAACGTTGCTGTCCAAATTATTAATTAAATAGACGATCTTTCGGTAGGAACTAAATAAACATTGCTATAAGATGGAAATCATCACACAACGGCACACATTATCTCGGGTAAAAAAATAATTTTTTTTTTTTAAGAAGCTAAATTGATCCACCCAAATTTTGGCACCGAGGAGAATTGAACATGAGACTTTGAGGAGGAACACATTCATAGGTCACTAACCAATACTACCAAACTAACCTAAATGGGTTTGATTTTTTGCTGTAATGACTAGTTGAAATAGTTAAATAATACTTATATATTTTTATGTGTGTTTTCAAATTTTGTGATCATAGAGACCTACTTTTCGTTAACTCGCCTACTTTGAAAATCAGACTTAAATGAATTCCCTAACTGAAATGGCACTATAGAGATAAATGCTTAATAATGTGAAAAAGTCAAAAAACAATATTTCAACATTCATAATTTACCTTTGAAAAAAAAAGCATTCATAATTTACTAATGTATACATAAAAGATGATTTTTTTTTTGGTACAATAAAAGATGATTTCTATTGTTACAAAAAAAAAGAAGAGAAATTTCTATGGTTTAGTCAAAAGCACAAGGGACGGTTCATTTTTTTGTTTATTTGTAAAACAACAAAAAATATTTTATATTTTAAAAATTAAAGAAAAACTAAGGGCATGCTAAAAGAACACTAAATATTTTTTAAATTTACTAAGTGCATTGTAACTAAAACATAGAAATTAAGCATCCTTAAAAAAAACTTAGAAATTAAGCAAAAATTAAAATAATTGAAAAATGCATAGATTTTTTTTACATACAGAGAAATAAACAGATGAAAAAGACTTATAAGAACAAGACAGTCCCACTCCGTACATAAAATATCATTTAGACATTGTTCACTTCAAATTCTTAAGTGAATTTCCAAAATGAAAATGCTTGATAGACATCCAAAACTCAATGACACTTTAAAAGAGAAAGCAATAGTCCTTAAAAAAAGAGAGAAAGCAATAGAGACAGTGGTGCAATATAAATATGGTATGTTGTTGATGCCATGAAAAAAGAGTTTTGAGAGAAAATGATATGTTGATTGGGTGTTGAGAAATCAGTGTTCACACATCTTTTTGTTTCAAAAATAATTTTAATCTAAATTTTATAAAAACTACGGTTGGTAATTTATAGTCATTATTTTGACACAATAAAAAGAGTAGACAAATGGTACGGAGCGCCTCTCTCAACGTTAGTATTAAATAATTTTTTTGAGCGTCAAATGAATTGTCTCCCATATAGATGGGGTATCCACCAAAATTTGCCCAGCCTTTATAACTAAATTCCCAACCAGTCAAATTTACGTAGCAACCGGTTCAATGAAATTAGACAAACCTAAGGAACTAGCTTCATATTTTTCACTTCTCTCACCAATATATATGTACACACAATGTATTTCCTCTCTAACAATATATGACACATTCTCCCCCTCCTTCTTATAGAAACTTTAATCTCGCTTGAAGCACTTTACAAATCATTTCAGGAAATATATACTATACTATATTATACACAATGAGATATACATATATTTTCTGTTCGAGAAATTAGTTAGTAAAATGGCATCGGTATTGGCAGGGGATGAGGTGACAATATCAACGAGTAGTAGTCGGAGTTGGAAGTCGATGAGTTTCCAAGACATATGGACAGCAACAGCAGGGGCGGTTCCCGACGTGTTCGAGCAGAGTGATCGACACACACAGGAGGATGACGAGTATCACCTCACATGGGCAGCCATTGAGCGGTTGCCTACATTAGAGAGAATGAGAAAAGGTGTAATGAAACACGTTGATGAAAATGGAAAAGTCGTGCATGATGAAGTTGATGTTGCTAAACTTGGTTTACATGACAAGAAGATCTTGTTGGATAGTATCCTCAAGATTGTTGAAGAAGACAATGAGAAGTTTCTTAGGAAACTTAGAGACAGACAAGACAGGTTTGTCTCTTTATCTTTAGATTTGGATTTTATATCAAACAACCAACTGGTGGTTGGACGGACCATATATGTTGTGGTTCGTCAAACCATGATTGGTTGTTGGTCAATTTCCAACGGCTAATTACTGTTGGATGGACAAACCAAAAGAGAGAATCTACGTTGATAATCTATTATCATAGCTGATTGTTGACAAGACAGGTTTGATTTTTTTATTTTATTTTTTATCAAACTTTGATTATCTATAACTGTTTTATGGTGCAGCAGCTCTTTGGGATCCGAACACATATTTATCTTTGTAATCTAGTATCATATTTTTGGATATTTTTGATATGTCAACCCACATACATAGTTTGATTATTTGCATCCAACAACTTGTTAAACCACTTTGTTGTCCGTTGACTATTATCCAACAATCAGCTAATGGTCTACCCTCATATGTTCAAGCCTACATACATGAAAATTTGATTGAAGGGTGGGTGAACCTACATACATAAAAATTAGGAAGGAAAACCAAAAGAATTATATGCTCAAGAAAATGAACACATACTAAAAGATCCAACCTCCAATAGTTAAAATCAAAACGGAAATCGTGAGATTTGAACTTGTGATGAGTGTAGTAGCCTCCATCCGCCCTAGGATATATAATATCGTTCGTCTTGTTAAATATACGTCAAGTTATTTATTCAAAGAGAAATACTATTTATCATGAGAAAAGTCTTTTGATAATATCAACGTGAAAATCAGTTGTCTACATGTTCCTTTTTTTTGAAATACAGAATTCTATTCCATCAAAATATACTGAATTGTATTCATTTATTCGGAGCCTACATTAATTAATTAAAATAAAAATAAAACCAAAAATAATCCTAAAAAATAATAATAGGAAAGACATGTGTGGTTCAACAAAAAAAAGAAAAATAGGAAAGACTTGTGTGAACTGCGCAGCAACGTGTTTACTCATTTTGCAAATAGTGTACCACAATCTATCCGGTTCAAGACACATAAACATGAATCTATTGAGAGTTACGATTCAAACATTTTTTTTATCTGGTTATAAACCCCGATCAGCTTATTATCAGGGGCGGATCAATTTGAGGGGACAGTTTTCAATTAATTCCTTAGACTAGACTTGAGTCTAGCAAAGACTAACATTAACTGGACCTATCATATTCTCACCACCGGTAGTTGGATCCTTTATAACAATAGCAACATATATATTGCAGTTCTCTATTATTATCATAAATATCAATCAAGGTCATGATATGATGATATTTTTAAATTTGAGTGTGTTTACGTTTATAACTGCAATGCAATACAATGTAGGGTGGGGATTGAAATTCCAAAGATTGAAGTCCGTTATGAGAATTTATCAGTGGAAGGAGATGTGTATGTTGGAAGTAGAGCACTTCCTACTCTTCTTAATGTTACAATCAACACTTTGGAGGTACCAATTACTTTTTTCATATATATTATATAAAACTATATCTTATATTTTCACATTTGAGAGTGTTATTAGTTTGGTATTAATGCTTTATATGATTACCTTGTTTGTTTGCATGGTAGAGTGTTCTTGGATTGTTCCGTCTTGCACCATCCAAGAAGAGAGAGATTCAGATTCTCAAACATGTTAGTGGAATTGTTAAACCATCAAGGTAGTTTGAGATAAAATTAAATTACATTGATAAATTGATGCATTCTTGTATAATCTAATGTATGATAATGAAAATTATATTTATTTGATTTGGTGTGGTAATTTCAGGATGACACTCCTTCTAGGCCCTCCAAGTTCTGGGAAAACAACATTGCTTCTAGCACTTGCAGGAAAACTTGATCGTGATTTAAGGGTTTGTTCCCATTTTCACTTTTATATATTTTTTAAACCACTTTTATATCTTGGGTCCATAGTGAAAAACGACGGAAAATAACAAAAGATGTAAACCATCAAATTCAAGTTGAGTACTTGAATTGGAGGAGGGTTTTAACTGCTTTATATGATACGAAAATATTGTTTAGTGGGATAGAGTTTGATTATTGTTGTTGTTGTTTTAAATCACTTCAGTTTTATTTTATTTTATTTTAATTTGTAAATTTTGTGACAAGTGATATTTGTTTTTGGGTGTGAATACTGAATAGGCTTCTGGGAAAATAACTTACTGTGGTCATGAGTTAAATGAATTCGTTGCTACAAAAACTTGTGCCTATATTAGTCAGCATGACATTCACTACAAAGAAAATACAGTGAGAGAGACGTTGGATTTTTCATCATGCTGTCTAGGTGTTGGCACAAGGTATGAACTGTTGATGGAACTCTCAAGAAGGGAGAAAGATGCAGGAATTAAACCAGACCCTGAGATTGATGCTTTCATGAAGGCTGTTGCATTATCAGGCCAAAAAACCAGTTTTGTAACAGATTATGTTCTCAAGGTTTTTGTCTATATGTTGTTTATAATTTCAGATTTCCTATTACTATATTAGTATTACCTATATGCTTCTATTTTAGGGTTGTTTGTATTGACTTAATTGAGCTTATCTCTTGGCATAAGAACTTGCAAGACTGTTTCGGAGAGCTTATGAAAACAACTTGTGACATGTCTTTATTGTTTTCTTCTTATTTTGATACTCTTTAACACAACTTATGAAAACAATTTATAACTTGTACAAAATAGTTTATATATAGGCACTTATATGATAAGCACTTATGTTTTAAGCGCTTAAATAAGTTGTTTATTCAAACATAACCACATTTGTAAAAGCTGGATTTTATATTGTTAACAGATGCTTGGATTGGATATTTGTGCTGACATTATGGTAGGTGGTGAAATGAAAAGGGGCATCTCTGGAGGACAAAAGAAGCGATTAACAACAGGTTATATACTTTTCTACTACATTCTTAACCAACAATTTAACATATTAAACATTTATTCTCACAGTTTCAGAACTTTTAGTTATTTATTAAGTTGTATTTATTGCTTCAATTGTAACTTGATGTAGGCGAGATGCTGGTAGGACCAGCAAAAGTACTGTTCATGGATGAAATCTCAACAGGATTGGATAGCTCAACCACTTTTGAAATATGCAAGTTCATGAGACAAATGGTTCATATAATGGATGTAACCGTAGTCATTTCCCTTTTACAGTCGGCACCAGAGACATTTGAACTCTTTGACGACATTATTCTACTTTCAGAAGGTCAAATTGTATATCAAGGTCCGCGTGAAAACGTGCTAGAGTTCTTTGAATACACGGGATTTAGGTGCCCAGAGAGAAAATGTGTTGCTGATTTCTTACAAGAAGTAACATCCAAGAAAGATCAACAACAATACTGGTTTAGAAGAGATGAACCTTATAGCTATGTTTCAGTTTCTGAATTTGTTGATTCCTTGAACTCATTTCATATTGGAAAACAACTTGTGACAGAGCTTAAGGTTCCTTATAATAAGAGTCAAACTCACCCAGCAGCATTAGTCAAAGAAAAATATGGTATTTCAAAATGGGAACTATTTAAGGCATGCCTTTCAAAAGAATGGCTTCTTATGAAGAGGAATGCTTTTGTTTATGTGTTCAAAACAACACAGATAGCAATCATGTCTATTATTACTTTTACTGTGTTCTTTAGAACAAAAATGCCGGTTGGTACTGTTCAAGATGGACAAAAATTCCATGGTGCATTATTTTTTACAATGATAAATGTGATGTTCAATGGGATGGCAGAACTATCTATGACAGTTTCTAGGCTTCCTGTGTTCTACAAACAGAGGGATTTCATGTTTTACCCTGCATGGGCATTTGCGTTACCCATATGGATTCTTAGGATCCCTCTTTCCTTTTTGGAATCAGCGATATGGATTGTTCTTACGTATTTTACAATTGGGTTCGCTCCTTCTGCTAGCAGGTAATATGAGTTTACTTTTATCAAACTATACATAGAGGCAATAAGTTTCTTTATATAGAGAAAATAGAATTATAACTATTTCTTGTCTATATGATCAGATTTTTTCGACAATTCTTGGCATTATTTGGCATTCATCAGATGGCTCTTTCTTTATTTCGGTTCATCGCTGCAGTTGGTAGAACACCAGTTGTTTCAAGTTCATTGTCTGTGCTGATCTTTGTAGTGGTATTTGTGCTAGGAGGTTTCATTATTGCCAAAGGTATGTTGTAACTGAACCCTAATTGATCACTTCTTTTACAACACTCACTTACACGGCAAACCAACCACTTGCGCCAGACCTTGGTGGTGTGTTCTATAGTTTGAACAAATACTTATTGCAACATATTTTCTTTTGTGCTTGTAGATGACATTAAGCCATGGATGATATGGGGCTACTATATATCTCCTATAATGTATGGCCAAAATGCCATAGCAATTAATGAATTCTTAGACAAAAGATGGAGTAAAGTAAGAATTTAATTTTCCTATTCTTGTTTGTCACTGCCTTAATGTACTTATACAAACAACAAAGACTCGATTGTCCAATATTATTTACTGTTATTATATGATATATGGACTTTAAACATTGTTATTTTTTATTTTTTTTTAATATTTTGCAGCCAAATAAAGACACAAGAATTGATGCACCGACAGTTGGAAAAGTACTTCTCAAAGCCAGAGGCTTGTTTACAGAAGATTATTGGTATTGGATCTGCATTGGAGTCTTGGTTGGGTTTTCTCTTCTCTTCAACCTTCTCTTCATCCTCTCATTGACTTATTTGAATCGTAAGTCATAAGTATTTTCTGATTTCCTATTCCTGTAACTGAATAATGCAGAAACTAATATAAGATATATTTGTAATACAAGCACTAATTTATTTAATGAGACTATTCTAAACTTAATGGGCTGAATACTACTAATACAGATAATTTAAAATATTCTTATTACAACACTCCCCCCCTCAAGATGGTGAATGGATATCTATCATTCTAGGATTGCTCGTAAGGTGGTTGAGTCATTCATTTTGTAAACCATTTGTTAACACATTTATCAGCTGATTCACATAAGGAATGTAGGTTGAAGACTTGAAGTTACCAATATACTATCTAGTTTCTCTTTAACAAAATGTTGGTCTATCTCAATGTGTTTGTCATGTCACGATGAACATGATTATGAGCAATACTTACATTGTTAAAACAACTTAATACGACCTTCATATTGTATCTGCAAATCTTCTGGTACAAGTTTCATCCATAATGTTGGTCTATCTCAATGTGATTTAAGGGTTTGTTACCATTTCATTTTTTTGATTTTGTTTTTCTAAATCATTTTAAATAATTAAGACCCTTTCACTTTTATTTTTCTTTTGATAATGACCCTTTCCTAGATGAGTGACGCTGGAATTAGTGTTACCAACTTCTGCCATCTAAACAAGAATAGAGCACCAGAGAAAGAAAAAAAAAATCAGCAACAAAGGGAGAATTGTTGTTAAACAGATCATCCAACATCCAAAAGTTCTAGTGAAACAAAACATCTCTGACATGAATTTTAACCACCAAAACAGACTCAGAAGGCTCTGATCTTAGTGTGTGAAGACAAAAAACCATTGGAAGGTGACATGTGGCTTACATGCACCGATGAGGGGCGTAGAGGCTGGTGGCGTGCGAGAACGTGTGCACAGGTGAATGGCGGCGAGGTTCTGGCCGGTCTTGAGGCGACAATTCTAATGGTATGATTACCAAAGAAAAAACTGTAGTGGAAGGCTTCCAAACGCGTGTGAGCAGTAATTGTAACTGGTAACAAACAGATGACAATGAACAATGATGATCCAAACAAAAAAAGAGAACTGCAAAGGCTGTAGTAAAGGAGCAAAAATCCGGGATGATGACAAAGGAAAAAGAACCCACAGCGATGGCAGCTAGGCTGCGGAAGCAAGGTCCCCAAAAAAGGGAGCTCGTGATACCATGTAGAAAATAATATATGATATATTTCAAAAGATATGAAAATAGGACAACCACCAATTTGCTTAAATAGACAATTCTAAACCTAATGGGCTTGATTAATAGGCTGAATACTACTAATACAAATTATTACAAATATTCTTATTTACATTAAATAGCTTTTCACTTTTGCTAAACACTTAAATATTAAACCAAAATTTCAGCGTTAGGTGATTCGAAAGCAGTCACTGCGGATGAAGATGACAAGAACAATGGAAATCCATCCTCTAGACACCACCCCCTTGAAGGTTTGTATCTATTGTAATATATTTCCCCCTTATTTATTGGTGATTCTAAATGTATCTCATTGTTACTTAAAGAAATGTGTGTTATAAGTAATCAGCATCATTAATTTTGATTCGTAAATATGTTTTAGTACTTTAGTTGCAATAATTCCAAATAAATTTAAGTGTTACAAAAATTTCAAGACAAGTCACTTTTCTTCATTTTGCGGCAATATTCTGACAATAAATTTGTTGCACATAGTTCTCATGTATTTAATGACAATATACTTCAATTAACACCACTAATTATTTCTGATTAAGAACAGGTATGGACTTAGCAGTGAGAAATTCATCAGAAATTACCAGTTCATCTAACCATGAATCGAGAAGAGGAATGGTTCTACCGTTTCAACCGTTTTCAATGGCATTTGATCATATTAGCTACTTCATAGACATGCCAGCAGTAAGTCACTCAACTCTAAGTAGATAATTATTCTGTTATTGTGCTATGTGGCTTTGTCTAATATGCACAAGTAAAATAACTTTGCGTCATGCACAAGTGTGTTTTTTACCATTAGATTAATACGTCACACCATATCTCATTTGATTTAACGATGAGATTTATCAATTTAATGGTAAAAACTAATTTGTGCATTGGTTCAATTATGCACCATAGAACGGCCTGTAGTATGTAACTTCACCAACTATGGACACCTATCACTGAACTCATTAGGAGCTCAGCATTTATGAATGTGATAAATATGAATTTTCTTGTTTTTCACTTAGATCGTGTAAATGTGTTCTTATATTATATGTTTAGCAAAATTATTGTAGTTTTCATATTTCACTGAATATATGACCTATTATCATATCAGGAAATGAAGAGTCATGGAGTGAACAAGAAAAAACTTCAACTACTTCAAGATGTTAGTGGTGCTTTTAGACCAGGAATATTAACAGCGCTTGTAGGTGTTAGTGGTGCTGGGAAGACAACACTCATGGATGTATTAGCTGGAAGAAAAACTGGTGGATACATTGAAGGAAATATTAGCATATCAGGTTACCAAAAGAACCAAGAAACATTTGCCCGAATTAGTGGTTACTGCGAACAGAATGATATTCATTCTCCTCATGTTACTGTCTATGAATCACTATTATTTTCGGCGTGGCTTCGTCTTCCTTCAGATGTAATGAAACAAACTCGAAAGGTGTGATGATACAAGATTTTTCATCTGAAATATTTGATGAAATTCATTTACAATAACAAGTTTTATTTATTTCTATTTCTATTGTTGATGTAGATGTTTGTTGAAGAAGTTATGGAATTGGTAGAACTTAAAGCACTTAGAGATGCTTTTGTGGGACTTCCTGGTGTGAATGGTCTATCAACAGAACAAAGGAAGAGACTTAGTATTGCTGTGGAATTGGTTGCTAACCCTTCAATTATCTTCATGGATGAACCAACATCAGGCCTTGATGCTAGAGCCGCTGCTATCGTTATGCGGACCGTGAGAAATACAGTAGATACAGGGAGAACTGTTGTTTGCACAATTCATCAACCAAGCACGGATATTTTTGAAGCTTTTGATGAGGCAAGTCTAGACTTTCTAGATTTTAGAGTTTGTGTATTATTTATTTCCTTAGTTGATTATTGCATATCTTCAACTTCGATTTATTTGTTACTTTAGCTATTGCTGATGAAAAGAGGAGGACAAGTTATCTATGCCGGACCTCTTGATCGTCACTCACACAAGCTTGTAGAATATTTTGAAGTGAGCGTTGAAAAATTTGAAGTTTTTACATGTCTACTATCTTTGAAGTTTTTATTATAGATGTGAATAACTTCATCTAACGTACACAAACTTCAGGCTATCTCAGGTGTTCAAAAAATCAAGGATGGTTATAATCCAGCCACATGGATGCTTGAAGTCAGTTCTGCTTCAGTTGAGGCTCAATTAGATATAGATTTTGCAGAAATTTATGCCAACTCCAACCGTTACCAGTAAGCTTTTCCTGTGTTTTCATTATGCAACTTTTTTTCTTGCTTATTATGAGTTACATGCAACAAGAACTCTGTTATGTCTGTACTTTCTTTAGGAGGAATCAAGAACTTATCAAGGAGCTGAGTACTCCAGCACCAAATTCGAAGGAGTTGTACTTCCCAACCAAATATTCTCAATCATTTTTTGTTCAATACAAAGCTAACTTCTGGAAACAAAATCTGTCCTATTGGAGACATTCTCAATACAATGGCGTCCGATTTCTCATGACCTTAGTCATTGGACTATCATTCGGTCTAATATTTTGGCAGCAAGCCAAAAAGACGTAAGTCATAAAAATGTATATTTGTTCAATTTTTCCTTATCAATGTTGTTTGATATTCTTTTTTTTTTTGAAGGGATGGTGTTTGATATTCTAACCAGTCATATTGAACTTCATTAATATTCACTTTTAGTTTTTGCTTAACAAATTTTTGGCAGCAAAAAACAACAAGATCTACTAAATCTTTTGGGAGCCATGTATTGTGCTGTTCTTTTTCTTGGCTTTATGAATTCTTCAACCGTGCAACCAGTTGTTTCCATTGCAAGAACGGTTTTCTATCGGGAAAGAGCAGCAGGGATGTATTCTGCATTACCCTATGCATTTGGTCAGGTATAAAAGAAACTGAAGAGTGATCCGTAGACTTTTTTTGTATGTATTAAACAAAAACATCTATATGATTTTCTATTTTTATTTTCCGTTTTTCACTCTTGATTGTAAAATTGCACCTGGTTTTCACTTGGCGTCATGTTTTTAATGATTTGCACAGCTAAGTTTCTGCATGAATCCTTAACAACAAGAAATGAAAACAAAATTCATTTTGTTTTATTATTTATTGAAGCTAAACTAAAAGCAATTTATTGATAATGCAGATGGCAGTTGAGACAATTTATAATGCAATTCAAACAACCATTTATGCACTAATCCTTTACTCCATGATTGGGTTTGAATGGAAGGCTGCGAACTTCTTATGGTTTTATTACTACATATTTATGAGTTTTATGTACTTCACATTGTTTGGAATGATGCTTGCTGCACTAACACCAACCCCCGATATTGCCACCATTTCTTCGTCCTTCTTTATCACTCTTTGGAACTTGTTCTCTGGCTTTCTCATTCCTAAGACGGTATGTGATCTACCCTTTTGATATTTAATTATATATTCATTATGGAAATGATACTCTTTCTTTTTTAATAATTGGATACCTTTAAAATAGAGGAACTAAAATCGTGAATCAATGAAAATTGAAAGACTAAAAGTGCATTCAAGTCTTTTTAATATAGAAACTTAGATATATTTGGATGCCTTTAAAATATATGATATATGATACAGCAAATACCTATATGGTGGAGATGGTACTATTGGGCTTCTCCTATTGCATGGACACTATATGGCCTTATATCCTCACAGCTAGGTGACAAAAATTCAGAAATAGTGATACCAGGAGCTGGAAGCATGGAACTGAAGGAATTCTTGAAACAAAATTTGGGCTATAATCATAATTTTCTTCCACAAGTTGCTGTTGCTCATATTGGCTGGGTTTTCCTCTTTGCATTTGTGTTTGCCTTTAGCATCAAATTCCTCAACTTCCAGAAAAGATAGTATATACATGAGCCAAACCATGTATATCAGCTTAAAAATTACTGCATGTATAATTTTTTTTTATTTGTTTATGAATTCTGTATTTTAAGACATACAGTTTTAGGAATCTTCTGTTTGAGTGAATTCAACCAATAGGAGTTGAGTTGATAAATAAATAGATGAAGATGTAGTTGCATGCCTCGCGAGGAATCACCAACAGTGTTGTTATGTATCGGTTGTCAAAATCGGGACTTTACTTCAGGTTGAGAGGGAATAGCAAAATCGGGACTTGTAAAATTGCAATCAAAATCGAAGGATTTTCCTCAAAGACTTTTGTAAAATTGATATAGGAAATTGTAAAATTGCAATCAAAATCGATGGATTTTACCCAAAATAATAATAATGCTAAATATATCTTATAAATGGTATATAGTCATAAATGACTTAGTTTATAAGAAATCGTAAAATCGCAATCAAAATCCATGGATTTTGCCTATTTTGGAATTCTACTATGGATTTGAGTCTTTGAAGGTGAAGAAAGTCGCAAAATCCTGAATTTTAAGATTTAAGCCGGGAAATTGACAACATGATACTATACTTATAAGGTAGTTTAGTCGCAAATTTTATCAAACATTACAAAATCAGTCTAATTTGTATGTTATAAAGTTCAACCACTATAAATTATCTGCGATTTTTAGCAAAGAGAGAGTAAAGATCTCAAGGATAATTCTACAACTAAGGGTCCACATTTTCTTCAACAAAATTCCAAGAACTCACAGATAAATTTGCAGCCTTCACTTATTTTATTCTCCTCCTAAGGATTGTATCTCATTTCTTTGTAGTGACTTTGTAGGAATTTATTTTTTCAATGGTGTTCCTTAGGGCTCTTACTAATTATAAAACAAAAAGGAAAAATGTTAAAAGAATCCTTAAGAATCTATGTTCTTTTAACTATCTAGTACCTTTTTGCTAGCATGACCAATATAAATAAGTCGTTCAACAATGATTGTTGTTTGTGTAAAAAAGAACTTAACAACTGCTGGAGATTAACTAAGGATAAATTTAAGGGATGAAATACTTTAGTGTCTATATAGCTGATTTTTCTTTGATTGGGGTAAATTACCCTCAAATCATTAAGGGGTAATGTAGAAGCAATCTAGGGGAGGCCTATGTCACCTTTCATGAATAAGAGGTAATTTACCCCTAATGACAAATATGATTTAGTTCTTGAATGAAGAAGATGAAGATTACATGTTGAACGAATGAGATGAAAAAGTTTGATGTTATTGAGATGGAAATGATAATTGATTGTAAGAAAAAACAAAAATGGTGAAGCTTACATTATCCCTTGATGAATTGGGGTAATTTACCCTAGGATTTGATTAAGGAACAAAAAAGATGGAGATCACATGTTGAATGAAGAAAATAAAGAAGTTTGTTGTTCTAGAGATAAAGTGTCTAAATACCAAAGTCATAATAAAAGAGATATGATATTTATAGAACCATCTAATGACAACTTTTGTGAGAATCGTTTCTTTCATACTCACATTATGTTTTTGCTTTCTCTTTCTATTGCTTTAATTTCCGTGTCAATGTCTACTTTTCTTTGTAAATTTTTGATTGTTTATGTAGTTGTCATATAAATGGTTGTTCAAATAACACATCTCATGATAAAAACACCTTTGTAATACTTTCCGGCAAAAGAAAGTAAAATGAAAAAAGAAGTCTTGCGGTTCACAGCATTTGAATACGAGTAGTATACGCTGGTTTTGTTTATTGCTCCCTCCGTTCCTTTTTAAGTGTTTTTTTTGGAATAGTAACGACAGATTAAGGAAGTGTATTTTTACACTTTTTTTCCTATTATATCCTCATTTTAATTTACTAATAAATTCATGTTTTTTTGGACACACTTTATCTCTCTCCCATAATAAACAATTATCAATAATCTAAATATCGGACACATATTTTTTAATAATTAATTCTAAAGTAAAATAAAAATTATTCCAACTTCACATTAATCAAAAGTTACAAAATTTTTAACTTTCCTCGAACTCCTTTAATCAAAGTCAAGTCTACAACTATAGTTGCAACCAATACTAAATTCACACTATGTTACATAGATTTGAATGTTGAAGATAACAAAAAACAAACTTTGTTTTGTAAAAATACTTTTTATTTAAAAAAACAAGTTTTGTTTAAAAATAACAAATTTTAGTTTTTCAAATAGTTAACCTGATAAGTTTTGTTAAAAAAGATAAGAGTAATTGAGAAAAGGTATAAGTGACAGATTGTATCTTTAAAATACTAAAACGATAGTTAAATAGGAATGCTAAATCCGCAGTCAAACGACACTTAAAAAGGAACGGTACGGTAGTACTAATTTCAACCGAAAATTCTGAAAAAAAAAAAAAAAAAATATCGAAAAATTTGTTTGGCTATTTTTAGCGGGATTTTCCTCCTATAAACATTTTTTTTCTATCCATAAATTTGAACCTAAGTTTAATGAGTTCAGTTTTACTTAGACCAATGTAATCTATACATTATATAAAGGAAATAACCCCTTTCAGCTCTTTTGGACTGACTTTTTCTCTTTCCAAAAATGTCATCAATTATCAATACAAATAACACATGTAACAAATAGAGAAAAATAAATTTAAATATTAAAAAAAATATAACAAACACGATATGAATATATATATATATATATATATGGTTTTTTTTTCTTTATCATTTAAAAAGTGTAAAAACTAGATGAGTATATTTATACTTACTTTTTCATTATTCGAATTATACCCTTAAACAACTTTTCTATAATAAAAATTGTTGTTGCATTCACTAAAACAAATTTAGATTATATATTTTTGTTATATTGTTGGTGTCATTAAAATAGATAATCATGGTTAGTTTGATTTGTTATAACTTGAAAGCAACAAACATTTATATTTTTAGTTTTATTATACCCGTTGATATCTGTTTAGCCACCCGCGGTGACGGAGACAAGAGTTTAAAATTGTGGGGGCAATATTCATACACTATAACACTAAAATTATTATTTTTTCAAAAAATAAAAACTTATTATTTGGGTTTTTTTTAAGATGAAAGTAAAATAAACATCTACAATTATACTTTCTCCGATCTTTTTTATTTTTATAAAAAACAAAAGTGTCAATATTTGTGGTTCTTTTTACCAAAAACATTGACAAACTTTCAAATATGTTATAAACTAATTTCATATGTGTCTTTATTTATTACAAGAGACAATATTAAAAGTAAGTTCGTTATTGTAATTAAGAGTAATTAATTGAGTAGTATCAAGCCCACAAGTCTTAGGTCAATTGGCAAAAAAAAGTTTCGTGAATTTAACTCAGTTGCTAGGGATAATGTATAATATACGCAAGGTCCAGGGTTCAAACTCCGGCCACCACAAAAAAAATTTGGCAAAAAAATATCGAAATTGATAGTCTCAATGTTGTGACTAGGGTTCAAACCCCGACTCATTTACTTGTTTGTGCAATGACTCTTGTCATTTCGTCTATCAACAAAAAAAGGGGTATCCATGGAATCAGTTAAAACTTATAGTAGTATTAAATAAAAAATAACTATTTTCAATGTTTTTCATTGGTCTTGATGGTTTATGTATTTTATTTCTCATAAAAACAACCAGAAGGAATATATAAATGAAAAAGAAGTAAATATACTTTTACAAACTACTTTTATCAAATATTAATGTATCAACATTTTCATAAATGCAAAGTAGAAGTTATTGATTTGAAAATAATGCAACTATTAGTGTACAATAATAAAAACTAATTAAGATTGCATTGAAATATTATGATTCATTCTTCAATTTATCAATAAATGAGATATTAAATAATTGTACTAATTTTAGTTTGGTAAGATGAGTATTTTCTTTTACTTACTAATGGGGGAATATAGTTGTTTTAACACCATTATATATTAAATTGAAATTAATAGTGTAGGCACATGCCCACGCAAGGTTGTAAGTGGCTCCGTCATTGTCCGTGACAGATTTTATCCGTGAGCATGGGTGTTCTTACCACCCCTAACTCCATTAATTAAAATAGTCTTTGACATTAAAATAATTCTTCGATATTGACAATAACTTTTTTTTATTATAGGAACTTATATGACAATAAGTAAGTACTTATATTGAAATGACACTCAGTAAGGATTGATATGACAATATTAACATTTTAACGCAATGGATTATTTTGATTAACAAATTGCACAATCACACACTGTTTTGAAATTTCAATACATTCAAGGACTATTGTGACTACTCCTTACATATTGAGGACCAAATGACCATTACTTTTTTTATTTTATTTTATGAAACAAAGGTTCCTGCTTAAAATAAGCAATACTTTTATAATTTCTCTTCATTTATTTTTTATGAAAAATTGATTCATGAAAATAAAGTATATTGTTATTTTTTTTTGTCAAGTAGCCTAGTGACTAGATTCACACATTATATGTCGAGAAGTGGAAAATCCGGGGTTCGAACGTCGGCTCTTGCACAAATTATCCCTGGTATCTACCAGCTGAGCTACACTTACGGGACGTATATTGTTAAATTTTAAATTAGTTACAATGTGTTTATGTTATATCACTATATATATATACGAAAAATACACATGATTGAAATGCAAATGAACCATAAATCACACAACTAACTCTTTTTTAATGGCAAAACTAATATTTGTAAAAACATTCATGGAGCTAAGAGACTTATTAAATAAGATAGACAATTTGCTCACTCTTATTTTAGATTATTGTATGAGATAATTTTTTACTTATAAACTTTTAAATATTTTTTTGAGGTGATATATATTTTAATTAATTCCTATGTACTTCCTTGTTCTTTCCTCGGAATCAATGTGGTTGAATAATGATATTCTATCCATTATTTTTGAAAGAAGAGATCATGAAAGAAGTATTATATAAAGCATAAAAATATTGTCAAAAGAAGAGTAAGAAGACAAAAACAATGGATTGATTATGATAAGAGCTTAAACATTTTAAGCAAGTTGTCAAAGTTTGATTACTTACTCATGAGTATGAGGAAATTGGAAACAGAGATTTTTCATTGTTAAACTTCATACTTGTACTTAATGACATGATAACCAAAAAAATAAAAAGATAAATAAAACAAAAATCTATAAAAAAATATAGCTTCCTAAAAACAAAATATATAAAAAAATGCACAAAAATAGAAAATCAAACCGGGGGCTCCGGGACATAGAAAATGCAAATACTGTCCTATAATAAATAATGAATCATGATTCATGTCTCATGATGCTATTGCTCCCAGCATTTCAATAATTAGAATCATAAATAAGTCATCGTTTGAGATCAACCATCGACATGCAAAATCTCATTTTGCCTATTCTTCGGGAATCTGACAAGAGGATCAGTTTGGCACATGAAATTGAAGGTCAGATTGAGTGCATTATAACCCATCATCATTATGACTTGCTCATATTATAATACTTACGTGAGAGGGAGAATATCTTGTAAAGGTACGCTTGTTGTCATTGTCACATTATTAATTGTTTAATGTTAAAATCGTATCCATTTCAAGTAATAATTTAATAGATAATGCTAACCTATACCAGGCTGTGGGGAACACCCTACTAGTTGACGTGAAACTATGAATGAACTAAACAAATATTTTCTTTTCTAAGGCACCGCACCGTACCAAGGGAAGGGTTTGGACCCACACTTAACGGATCTTTAATTTTTTTTATTTTTTTTTTGAGAGGAAATTTATTTTTATAACAAGAAAAGGTTGTATTCTAAAACTCAAATTATGTCATAATGTTATCAAAAAATTAAGAGTCATGCTAACGTTTAAACATGAAAATAATTTATAAGTTTTATATTTTTTGTCAAGAAAAATATGAATGTTATCTTGATATTTTTTTGATAAGGAGAAAAGTGGGATGTCCAAAGTTCGAACCCTAATCTCTGTATATAAGATGCAACATCCATACCAACTGAGTTAATTTCACGGTGATTTATAAGTTTTATGTATATAAAATTACTTTATAAAATTTCAATGTGTTTAATGCATAGTAATTTTTAGTTCCCTTAAAAAAATACATAGTAATTTTTAAGTTAAAACTTCTTCTTTAGATTCTTAAACAAGTGCTTATTAATTTTCCCAAGAATTAATGTTATAAAGTTTAATTGGAAGTACTCCTTCACCGTCAAAACGAAAAAATTGTTATTCCTTCCGATCTTATATAAAAAAGTAACGATATTTATTAAACTATTTGTTACAATTTTGATGATAACTTTTATTTTCTCTCTTTTTATTGGTCCAAAACAATAGAGAGAAAAAAAGAAAGAGAAAAATAAAAATAAAAATATAATGTGAGTATGAGAGAAAGTTATCAAAAAAATGTTAAAGAATAATTGTACAAAAATATTATCACTAAAATATACTATATTTCGCTTCATGTTTAGTTGGAATGGCACTCCTCCAGAAAATACTGTGAAAAAATTAAAATATATTTCGACATTCATAATTTACTAAACGTGTAAACCACACGTAAATTATGATATTGTTCGGTTTAAATTTTTAAATAATTTTTTTGAATTTAATGTCTAAGATCCAAAAGCGTTTAGATAAGATGATCCTGCTATCTTTTAATTTAACAAAAGTCTTGAATTCTAATTCAACCTTAAATATACAATAGTATTAAAACTCTTGGAGAAAGTTTTCCTGATTGTTTAGATTTTACAAAGCTCAATGGATTAATCTCACGTGCAAAAGATGCCTGATTTATACAAGAAATGGAATGTCTAGAAGACAGTGTTCCTACTTGGAAGTTGATAGTTTGTAAAATAAAAAATTATGTCGATAGTAAGATTGAGAAAATCGTTAACTCTTTAACCCAAATTTCCAAGTTGTCAAATGCCAGCTCAACATTAAAAAAAAAATTCAACATTAATAATTTACGATACTTTTTTATAAATAATAATTTACTATACATATATACTAAAAATATCCTTAAAAAAAATGTACACTAAAAATATAACTTATGAGTAAACCAAAAAGAAAATATCACTCACTTTTTAATTCCTAAGTTAATTGCTCTTCTAAAATGAATTTCTAGAAGCTAGATCTTCGTACTTGTCGGTAGTTAAGATTGAGAAAATCCATTTTAAACCTTTTTAACCCAAATTTCCAAGTAGTCAAAACCACATAGCAACACGTTCACTTCAATGAAAGCAACAAACCCAAGGAACAAAAAAAAAACTAGCATTATTGTGTCAAAAAAAAAAAAACTATCATTATATATTTCTTCTCTAATACGCCACATTCTTCTCCTTCTTATAGGAAACTTTAGTCGCTATAGACGAAGCACTTTAAAAATCATTTAAGAAAAAAAAAATATACATGCTAATATACTATATATAGTAAGATATATATGTTATCTGTTTGAGAAACTAGTTAGTAAAATGGCATCGGTATTGGCAGGGGATGAGGTGACAATATCAACAAGCAGTCGTCGGAGTTGGGCATCGACGAGTTTCCGGGACGTATGGACAGCGACAGCAGCGGCCATTCCGGACGTGTTTGAGCGGAGTGATCGGCACACACAAGAGGATGATGAGTATCACCTCACTTGGGCAGCCATTGAGCGGTTACCAACTTTTGAGCGTATGAGAAAAGGTGTAGTGAAGCATGTTGGTGAAAATGGAAAAGTTGTGCATGATGAAGTTGATGTTGCTAAACTTGGTTTACATGATAAGAAGATCTTGTTGGATAGTATCCTCAAGATTGTTGAAGAAGACAATGAGAAGTTTCTTAGGAAACTTAGAGACAGACAAGACAGGTTTGTCTCTTTATCTTTAGATTTGGATTTTATATCAAACAACCAACTGGTGGTTGGACGGACCATATATGTTGTGGTTCGTCAAACCATGATTGATTGCTGGTCAATGTCCAACGGCTAATTACTGTTGGATGGACAAACCAAAAGAGAGAATCTACGTTGATAATCTATTATCATAGCAACGTCATTCATGAATCATGATAATCATTGCTTGAAAAAGTTGAAATAATGATATAAACTTAGAGACTGAAAAAAAGACAATTGTATCTCTAATTTTGTTGTTAATTGTTAGAGATGCCAAATTTCGTGACATATTTAATTTTTTTTCCGTTTCTAATATCCATTGTTATATCAACTTTTTCTAGTAGTGATGATGATGATGATGTTTTTGATTGGATTGTGTTTACATTTGTGACGGCAATGCAATACAATATAGGGTGGGGATTGAAATTCCAAAAATTGAAGTTCGTTATGAAAATTTATCCGTGGAAGGAGATGTGTATGTTGGAAGTAGGGCACTTCCTACTCTGCTTAATGTTACCATCAATACTTTGGAGGTACTACTTATTTCTCATATATATTGTAAAATTATATCTTATTTTCACATTTCAGAGTGTTATTAGTTTGATGATACTATTGCTTTGTTTGCATTGTAGAGTGTTCTTGGATTGTTTCGTCTTGCACCATCCAAGAAAAGAGAGATTCAGATTCTCAAAAATGTTAGTGGAATTGTTAAACCATCAAGGTAGATAAAATTAATTTGAAATTGATGCATTCTTGTATAATTTAATTTATGACACTGAAAATTATATTTATTTGATTTGGTGTGGTAATTTCAGGATGACACTCCTTCTAGGTCCTCCAGGTTCTGGGAAAACAACATTGCTTCTAGCACTTGCAGGAAAACTTGATCGTGATTTAAGGGTTTGTTCCCATTTCATTTTTTTGATTTTGTTTTTCTAAATCATTTTAACTAATTAAGACCCTTTCACTTTTATTTTTCTTTTAATAATGACCCTTTCATTGTTTTTTATTACTAACTTGTAAATTTGTTTCATCAAATAATGAGCTTTATTTTTGGATGTGATTAGGCTTCTGGGAAAATAACTTACTGCGGTCATGAGCTAAATGAATTTGTTGCTGCAAAAACTTGCGCCTATATTAGTCAGCATGACATTCACTATGGAGAAATTACAGTAAGAGAGACTTTGGATTTTTCATCACGATGTCTAGGTGTTGGCAGTAGGTATGAAATGTTGACAGAACTCTCAAGGAGGGAGAGAGAAGCTGGAATTAAACCAGACCCTGAGATTGATGCTTTCATGAAGGCTATTGCATTATCAGGCCAAAAAACCAGTTTTGTAACTGATTATGTTCTCAAGGTTTGTACCTCTGCCTCTATTTCCAGCACTTGTGAAAATGTTTGCGAATAACTTATGTCATGTCTATAAACTCTTTTCAGCTATTTTCGTAGCTTTTAAAAACAGTTCATATGATAAACACTCATGCTATTATCAGCCCTTAATTAAGTTGTTTCTCCAAATTTATCCTATTTCGTTAAAAATTGGAGTTTATCATGTAAACAGATGCTTGGATTGGATATTTGTGCTGACATTATGGTTGGTGATGAAATGAGAAGGGGTATCTCCGGAGGACAAAAGAAAAGAGTAACAACAGGTTATAATATTCTTTTTTATTTGATTCCTAACCAACAATCTGAACTTTTTTTTTTTTTAAAGAACAATCTCAACTTATTAAACATTTAATCTTACAATTTTCATAATTATTAAATTCAGTCATGAAATTGCACACGTGTTTCAGTTCCCTTCTGAACACACTTTCTTCTATCAATCTGTGCTGATTGCTTTTGTTGTAACTGAGTGTAGGGGAGATGCTAGTAGGACCAGCACAGGCACTCTTTATGGATGAAATATCAACAGGATTGGATAGTTCAACCACTTTTCAAATATGCAAGTTCATGAGACAAATGGTTCATATAATGGATGTAACCGTAGTCATTTCTCTTTTACAGCCAGCACCAGAGACATTTGAACTCTTTGACGACATTATTCTACTTTCAGAAGGTCAAATTGTATATCAAGGTCCGCGTGAGAATGTGCTAGAGTTCTTTGAATACACAGGTTTTAGGTGTCCTGAGAGAAAAGGCATTGCTGATTTCTTACAGGAAGTAACATCCAAGAAAGATCAACACCAATACTGGTTTAAAAGAGATGAACCTTATAGCTATGTTTCAGTTCCTGAATTTGTTGATTCCTTTCATTCATTTCATATTGGAGAAGAAATTGCAGCAGAGCTTAAGGTTCCTTATAATAAGAGACAAACTCACCCAGCTGCGTTAGTGAAAGAAAAATATGGCATTTCAAATTGGGAACTATTTAAGGCATGCTTTTCAAAAGAATGGCTTCTTATGAAGAGGAATGCTTTTGTTTATGTATTCAAGACAACACAGATAACAATCATGTCTATTATTACTTTTACTGTGTTCTTTAGAACAAAGATGCCAGTTGGAAATGTTCAAGATGGACTAAAATTCCACGGTGCATTATTTTTTACACTGATAAATGTGATGTTCAACGGGATGGCAGAATTATCCATGACTGTTGCTAGGCTTCCTGTGTTCTACAAACAAAGGGATTTCATGTTTTACCCTGCATGGGCATTTGGATTACCCATATGGATTCTTAGGATCCCACTTTCCTTTTTGGAATCAGCGATATGGATTGTTCTTACATATTTTACAATTGGGTTCGCTCCTTCTGCTAGCAGGTAATTTGAGTTTACTTTTATCAACTATGTATAGAGGCAATAATTTTCTTTAATTAGCACTTCAGATTGAAAGGTGTGTCTGACACGCATATTTACTTTCAATTACTTCCATTTTTTTTCAAATTATTATCGGTTTGGTGTCTGTGATAGTGCATGGGTGTGTTTTGGCTTCATTAAGTTTTAGAAAATAGAATTATAATTATAATTCTTGTCAAAATGATCAGATTTTTTCGACAATTCTTGGCATTGTTTGGCATTCATCAGATGGCTCTTTCTTTATTTCGGTTCGTTGCTGCAGTTGGTAGAACACTAGTTGTTGCTAATTCATTGGGCACCTTGACCTTGCTAGTGCTATTTGTGCTTGGAGGTTTCATTGTTGCTAAAGGTAAGCAACTGAACACTTCATTTACAACACTTGACACACTGCGCACTAACCACTTGTGCTAACCAAGTGGTGTGTTCAATAGTTCGAACTAATACTTATTGCAACATATTTTCTTTTGTTCTGGTAGAGGACATCAAGCCATGGATGATATGGGGCTATTATATATCTCCTATAATGTATGGCCAGAATGCCATAGCAATTAATGAATTCTTAGACAAAAGATGGAGTAAAGTAAGAATTTAATTTTTCCTGTTTTTGTTTGTCTCTGCCTTAATTTACTTACAAACAAAGACATTTGTGTGTTGGTTAAATAATTACTGCTATTAATGATATATGAACTTTAAGAATTGTCAAATATCCCTTTTTTTTAATCTTTTGCAGCCAAATACAGACACAAGAATTGATGCACCAACAATTGGAAAAGTACTTCTCAAAGCCAGAGGCTTGTATACAGAAGATTATTGGTATTGGGTCTGTATTGGAGCCTTGGTTGGGTTTTCTCTTCTCTTCAACTTTCTCTTCATTCTTGCATTAACCTATTTGAATCGTAAGTTATACTCCTTTGATTTTAATTGCTATAATCGAATAATTATTTCACGGTTGCTAAACCCTTTTAATGTTGAACCAAAATTTCAGCGTTGGGTGATTCAAAAGCAGTCACTGTGGATGAAGATGACAAGAAGAATGGGAATCCATCCTCTAGACACCAACCCCTTGAAGGTTTGTATCTGTACTAATATATTTCCGCCTTACTTCTTGGTGATTCTAAGTGTATCTTGTTGCTATTTATAGAAATATGTGTTATAACTAATTAGCTGCTTTAATTTTGATTCATAAACATGTTTTAGTTCTTTAGTTGCTATAATTCCAAATAGATTTGAGTGTTCCAAAACTTTCAATACAAATCATTTTTCTTTATTTTTCTGCAGTATTTAAAATAAAATAAAAATTAGTTGCACATATAGTTCTTATGTATTTAATGGCAATACTTCATTTAACACTGCTAACTATTTCTGATTGAGAACAGGTACCGGCATGGAAGTGAGAAACTCTTTAGAAATTATGAGTTCATCGAACCATGAACCGAGAAGAGGAATGGTTCTACCGTTTCAACCTCTTTCAATGACATTCAACCATATTAGCTACTATGTAGACATGCCAGCCGTAAGTTACTCAAATTTAAGAACATTTGTCTATGCTATTGTAGAATGTAACATCAATTATGTATACTACTTTAAACTCATTAGGAGCTTAGCATTTGTGAGTGTATATGTAAATGAATTTTTCTTGTTTTTCACTTGGATCATATAAATATGTTCTTTATAATTTATGTGTTCATCAAAATTACTAAATTTTCACTGAATATATGAGCTTTTGTTATGACTTTTATGGCATCAGGAAATGAAAAGTCAAGGAATCATTAAGGAGAAGCTTCAACTACTACAAGATGTTAGTGGTGCTTTTAGACCGGGAATATTAACAGCACTTGTAGGTGTTAGTGGTGCTGGAAAAACAACCCTCATGGATGTATTAGCTGGAAGAAAAACAGGTGGATACATTGAAGGAAATATCAACATATCGGGTTACCAAAAGAACCAAGCAACATTCGCTCGAATAAGCGGTTACTGCGAACAGAATGACATTCATTCTCCACATGTTACTGTCTATGAATCACTATTGTTTTCAGCATGGCTCCGTCTTCCTTCGGATGTTAAGACACAAACTCGAAAGGTGTGTTGGTACAGGCTTTGTCATCTTGAGCCTGACTTTATTCTTTTCTAATACAATTTTGATTTAGTTTTCTACTTATATTGTAATGTAGATGTTTGTTGAAGAAGTTATGGAGCTGGTAGAGCTGAAACCACTTAGAGATGCTCTTGTGGGCCTTCCTGGTGTGGATGGTCTATCAACAGAACAAAGGAAGAGGCTTACTATTGCTGTAGAGCTTGTTGCCAACCCTTCAATCATCTTCATGGATGAACCAACATCAGGCCTCGATGCTAGAGCCGCTGCTATCGTTATGCGAACCGTGAGAAATACGGTTGATACAGGGAGAACTGTTGTTTGCACTATTCATCAGCCAAGCATAGACATTTTTGAAGCTTTTGATGAGGCAAGTTTCTTTGTTATTTATTTCCCTGGTTGATTATTATTGCATTTGTTTAATTTTGATTTCTTTGCTACTATAGCTATTGTTGATGAAAAGAGGAGGACAAGTCATATACGCTGGACCTCTCGGCCGCCACTCGCATAAGCTTGTAGAATATTTTGAAGTGAGCATTGAAAACTTTGAAGTTTTTACAAGTCTACCATCTTTGAAGTCTTTATTATAGATCTAAATAACTTCATCTAATGTATCCAAACTTCAGGCTATCTCAGGGGTTCAAAAAATCAAGGATGGTTATAATCCGGCCACATGGATGCTGGAGGTCAGCTCTGCTTCAATTGAGGCTCATCTAGAAGTAGATTTTGCAGAGATTTATAACAATTCTACCCTTTACCAGTAAGCTTTTTTTGTGTTGTAACTAGTTTGCTTAAGTTACAAGCAACAACAATTCTAGCTTTATAACTCTTGTTTTCTTTGTACTTTATTTAGGAGGAATCAAGAACTTATAAAGGAGCTCAGTACTCCTGCACCAGATTCAAATGACTTGTACTTCCCAACCAAATATTCACAGTCATTTTTTGTTCAATGCAAAGCTAATTTTTGGAAACAACATTTGTCATATTGGAGACATTCTCAATATAATGCCGTCCGATTCTTGATGACCATAATCATTGGATTATTGTTTGGTCTAATATTTTGGAAGCAAGCCAAAAAGACGTGAGTCATAAAAATGCATATTCATTCAATTTTTCCTTACTAATGGTGTTTGGTATTCTAACAAGTCATATTGCACTTCATTAATATTCACTTTTAGTTTGTGCTTAACAAAAATTATTTGCCAGCAAAACACAACAAGATTTGCTGAATCTTTTGGGAGCCATGTACTCTGCTGTGCTTTTTCTTGGTGCGACAAATTCTGCAACCGTGCAACCAGTTGTTTCCATTGCAAGAACGATCTTTTATCGGGAAAGAGCAGCTGGGATGTATTCTGCATTGCCTTATGCATTTGGTCAGGTATAAAAAAGGAAGAGTAATCCATAGATTTTTTTTATGTCTTAAAACAAAAAAATATATATTTGGTTTGAGAAAGTATTTTATTTTTTGTTTTTCAATTTTGATCTAAAATTGCATTCGGTTTTCAGTTTGTAAAGATTTGTGATGGATAGTTCTTGTCCAAATCCGTTCAAGTAAAACAAAATTAGTTTTCTATAAATTAACATGTCCTAACAAATTTTATTTTTCTTTATTTATTGAAGCTAAACTAGAAGTACTTGATTGACAATGCAGGTTGCAGTTGAGACAATTTATAATGCAATTCAAACAACCATTTACACACTAATCCTTTACTCCATGATTGGGTTTGAATGGAAGGCGACAAACTTCTTATGGTTCTTCTACTACATACTAATGTGTTTTATCTACTTCACATTTTATGGAATGATGCTTGTTGCACTAACACCAGACCACGTTGTTGCTGGCATTTCTATGGCCTTCTTTTTGAGTTTTTGGAACTTGTTCTCTGGCTTTGTCATTCCTAGGATGGTAAGTAATTAATTTTTTTTTTCTTTTCAAATAGAGAAACTAAAATCGTAAATGAGTGAAAATAGTTTGACTAAAAGTGCATTTAAATCTTTTTAATATCGAAACGTACATATATTTCATTTTTCTACTAATATCGAAACATACATATATTTCATTTTTCTACTGTATGATATACAGCAAATACCTATATGGTGGAGATGGTACTATTGGGCTTCTCCTGTTGCATGGACACTATATGGCCTTATAACCTCACAACTAGGTGACAAAAGTACAGAACTAGTGATACCAGGAGCTGGAAGCATGGAACTGAAGGAATTCTTGAAACAAAATTGGGGTTATGATTATGATTTCCTTCCACAAGTTGCTGTTGCTCATTTAGGATGGGTTCTCCTCTTTGCATTTGTGTTTGCATTTGGCATCAAATTCCTCAACTTCCAGAGAAGATAATACTATACATATCAGCTGAAAAGTTACTACATGTATAATATTTTTATTCGTATATATAGGAATTCATTTATTCAATACATAAAGCTTTAGGAATCTCCTGTTTGAGAAAATCCTACGTATAGTAGTTGAGTAGATAAATAAATAGATGAACAAGTGGTTGTATGTCTCATGTGAAATCACCAACAATATTGTTTTGATACTATACTTATTTAACAGATAAATATAGAGTGTTCAGTTATTTTCTGAATAGAACAACAACTATTAGTTTGATATATATATAAGTATTACTAAAATTGTACAACACATATTCGGTGTTTATGTTTACTTTAACCATTTTAAAAGGGAACAATGCTTGAGTAGTTGTTTGCAAAACATGGTGAAGTTGATAAAGAAATTAAGAACAAAGAAAATGAAAAAAGAGAGTCTGAAAGACTCCAAAGCTTGTGTCCATATCAAGTTAGTTTGATTTTCCTAAGTCAGTTTCTTTGTATCCTTAATGCAATAGTATAATAGTGAATTCCTTTCATGATATTTTGGAGTTCCATTTATATAGTTTGCATATTTACAATGAAGCGTTGATGATAGTTTACATAATACTATAGTTCAACTCTTTCTACACACATAGAATGAAAGGAAGTTATTTGAGATGATCGAGAGCGAGACTATATTCATATCTTCTACATCAAGTTTATCTGTATGGACATTATTTTTATATTTTCTCATCAATTTAGGCCACTTGATGAGAAAATACAATCATTTCATATTTTTGTTGATGCTATTTAAATGACAAAAAGTTATCATTGTATCTAACACCATATAATAATATACCACTTATATTAGAGATGAGAATGATGCTTTTGTTCATATGAAATTGAATTGGTTTGCATCAAAATGTGAGGTGCATATTGGTGAATATCAATTCCTCTCTAACTGTAACCACTTGGCTGAGTTTGATGATATTATTTCTAATTGTAAAAGTGCATTTTTTCTTGTATATAAACTATAGTGTTGAGTTTATCTCGAGATAAACAAACGAGGTTGCTCACACTCTTACTAAGGCGTGCACATTGTCAACTAGTGTCCAAATTCTGGTTGGTATACATATTGTATTGAACACATCTTATTTGTTAGTCTTATTTTTCAAATTGGCAATTTACTTTTGCTCATTGACTGCCCGATCTGGGTTTCCATAGCAAACTTTCCAATGGTTTTCTCCCCTTTCTCTCAGAGTACAATACGCGCTTGCACATAAACGGTTATTTTTACACAGCTTGACATGCTTGGTTAGGAGTGAAGGATGTTTTGGTTTTGATTTTTCTCCTAATCTAACTTTAACCTGTTCTTCCACCTCTTCCTCTGATTCTTCCTAAATACATTTTTATGAAGGTATTTCCCTACTAAACTCACAATTGCCAGAAATCAAATGTTCATGAAATTACCGAGTGAACCATTTTCAACTGTTTACCAAAATTCAAGCAATATTATTAATGTTGGTCATATTTTAACCTGTCATTAACTTCTGAAGAGTGCTTTATTAAAAAAAAAACAAAAATTCTAAAGAGTGCTTGAGGGGTATTTATTTGCACATAAGTTTTAAACCGGAGGGGTATTCGCTACATAAGTTTTAAATTTGAGGGATATTTGCACAAAAGTGTTAAATTTGACCGGGGGTATTTGTCTATTTTTACAATCACACATATTTTAGACAAAAAAAAAAAAAAAGTAGTCAATTACCCCCGTGACATGGCATAACCTTCAGTCCACATGGATGTGCCACGGGTACAGTTAACTACCGCGTCATAGGGTGTAACGAAAATAAATAGACTAAGGGGGTATTCAATAGACGTTTGACAAAATCAGAGTTTTTTGAAGTTTCACAAAATTGAAGCGGGTTTTTTCACGAAAGGTACAATTATAATTGACTATTTACTCAAGATAAACTCGATAATTGAAATGCACTCCTCTAGAGAAAATACAGTGAAAAAGATTAAAAAAAAATAAATAACACAATTCATAATTTACTATATGAGTAAATACAAAATATCAATTATGATATTGTTCCCACTTGAAGTTGATAGTTAAGAATGAGATTGAGAAACGTGATGTTAATCCTTTTTAACCCAAATTCCTTCCCAAGTACTCCAAATCAAGTATAGGCTATACAGTATAGCTGGCTACAGGCCAGCTCAATGAAATGCAAGAAAGATATAAACTCCATAATTGAAATGACCCTACTCTAGAGTAAATAATGTGAAAGGAATCAAAAAAAAATTTCAACATTCATTATTTACTATACATATTCTATACTAAAAATTTCCCTTATTAGGAAAACCGAAAAGAAATTAGTATATTACTTATGAGTATAATATTGACTTCAAATTCCAAGTTAATTGCATTTCTAGAATGAATTTCTAGAAGCTATATATTCCCGATAATTCTTGTATGGTCAAAAATAGAAATTCAATTCATTTAGACATACAAAAATAGACCTTAATTAATGTTTTGAATAATAATAACAATCAATTAATTTTTTTTCTATTTTTCTCTTTTTCCATTAAGGTAATAATCTTACGCCTAAACCATTTAAATTTGTGGTTATCACCACACAAACATTGTTCATATCTTCCTACTTGTTGGTAGTTAAGATTGAGAAATTAGTTTGTAAAATGGCATCGGTAATGGCAGGGGATGAGGTCACAATATCAACGAGCAGTCGTCGGAGTTTCCGGGAGATGTGGCCAGTGACAGCAGCTGCTCCGGACGTGTTCGAGCGGAGTGATCGGCACACACAAGAGGATGATGAGTATCACCTCACTTGGGCAGCCATTGAGCGGCTGCCTACTTTTGAGAGAATGAGAAAAGGTGTAATAAAACACGTTGATGAAAATGGAAAAGTTGTGCATGATGAAGTTGATGTTGCGAAACTTGGTTTTCATGACAAAAAACTCTTGTTGGATAGCATCCTTAAGATTGTCGAAGAAGACAATGAGAAGTTTCTCAGAAAAATTAGAGACAGACAAGACAGGTTTGTCTCTTTATCTTTATATTCGATTGGTGTTTTGGATTTTCTTGATCCGTCTTTTGACAACCAAGTGGTAGTCAAACATAGCACAATATATGGTTTGATAAAGCACATTAGTTGGTTGATGACTATTGTTCATCAACCAGCTTCTGTGGCCGGACGAACCAGATTATATGTTTTGATAATCTACACAAATTGGTTGTTGGCTGCTCTATCCAATAACCAACTAGTGTTCAGATGAATATTGTGGTTTGTTAAACAATGGTAGTTGGTGGTTCTTCACTATCGAACAACCAACTAGTGGAATGTATAAACGGACCACAAGATCTAGGTTTTCTATTATCCTAACTGGATCCTCTACAGCTGCAGTACTATACTTAGTGTAAGAAGATCTAGGTTTTCTATTATCATATCATTTTCATTCATGACGATATTTTAAATTTGATCTTGTTTACATTTGTGACTACAATGGAATACAACACAGGGTGGGGATTGAAATTCCAAAAATTGAAGTCCGTTATGAAAATTTATCCGTGGAAGGAGATGTGCATGTTGGAAGTAGAGCACTTCCTACTCTGCTTAATGTTACCATCAATACTTTGGAGGTACTACTTATTTTCTCATATATATTATAAAACTACCAGATTTAATTGTTTATGTAGTTTTTAGGTAAATTTGAGTGTTATTAGTTTGATACTTATGCTCTATACGATTAATTTGTTTGTTTGCATGGTAGAGTGTTCTTGGACTGTTTCGGCTTGCACCATCCAAGAAGAGAGAGATTCAAATTCTCAAACATGTTAGTGGAATTGTTAAACCATCAAGGTAGATAAAATTAATTTGAATTGATGCCATTCTTGTATAATTTAATTCATGACGCTGAAAATTATATTTGTTTAATTTGGTGTGGTAATTTCAGGATGACACTCCTTCTAGGTCCTCCAGGTTCTGGAAAAACAACATTGCTTCTAGCACTTGCAGGGAAACTTGATCGTGATTTAAGGGTTTATTCCCATTTCATTTTTAATATTTTGTTTTTCTAAATCAGTTTAACTAATTAAGACCCTTTCACTTTTATTTTTCTTTTAATAATGATGCTTTCATTGTTTTTTTATTACTAATTTGTAAATTTGTTTGATCAAATAATGAGCTTTATTTTTTGATGTAATTAGGCTTCTGGAAAAATAACTTACTGCGGTCATGAGCTAAATGAATTTGTTGCTGCAAAAACTTGTGCCTATATTAGTCAGCATGACATTCACTATGGAGAAATGACAGTGAGAGAGACTTTAGATTTCTCATCACGTTGCCTAGGTGTTGGCAGTAGGTATGAAATGTTGAAAGAACTCTCAAAAAGAGAGAGAGAAGCTGGAATTAAACCAGACCCTGAGATTGATGCTTTCATGAAGGCTGTTGTATTATCAGGCCAAAAGAGCAGTTTTGTAACAGATTATGTTCTCAAGGTTTGTGTATCTTCTTCTATTCTGGCCATATTTGGATTGAATTATTTGAGGTTATCTACTGACTTGAGCACATTTGAAAGTGCATGGAAAAACTTATAGAAACAACGTATGATATGTTTGTAAATTGTTACCAGCTTACTTTTGTAGCTTATAAAAACAGTTCATATGATAAACACTTATGCTATTATCAGCCCTTAATTAAGTTGTTTATCCAAATTTATCCTATTTCGTTAAAAGTTGGAGTTTATCATGTTAACAGATGCTTGGATTGGATATTTGTGCTGACATTATGGTTGGTGATGAAATGAGAAGGGGTATCTCTGGAGGACAAAAGAAGCGAGTGACAACAGGTTATAATAATCTTTTTTATTTGATTCCTAACCAACAATCTGAACTTATTAAACATTTAATCTCACGCTTTTGATAATTAAATTAACTCATGAAATTGCATATTAGTGTTTCAGTTCTATCAATTTGTACTAATTGCTGTTGTTGTAACTGGGTGTAGGGGAAATGCTAGTAGGGCCAGCACAAGCACTCTTTATGGATGAAATATCAACAGGATTGGATAGTTCAACCACTTTCCAAATATGCAAGTTCATGAGGCAAGTGGTTCATATACTGGATGCAACCGTCATCATTTTGCTTTTACAGCCAGCACCAGAGACATTTGAACTCTTTGATGACATTATTCTTCTTTCAGAAGGTCAAATAGTATATCAAGGTCCGCGTGAAAACGTGCTAGAGTTCTTCGAATACACAGGCTTTAGGTGTCCAGAGAGAAAAGGTGTTGCTGATTTCTTACAAGAAGTAACATCCAAGAAAGATCAACAACAATACTGGTTTAAAAGAGATGAACCTTATAGCTATGTTTCAGTTCCTGAATTTGTTGATTACTTTCATTCATTTCATATTGGAGAGGAAATTGCGGCGGAACTTAAGGTTCCTTATAATAAGAGACAAACTCACCCAGCTGCGTTAGTGAAAGAAAAATATGGTATTTCAAAAGGGGAACTATTTAAGGCATGCTTTTCAAAAGAATGGCTTCTTATGAAGAGGAATGCTTTTGTTTATGTGTTCAAAACAACACAGATAGCAATCATGTCTGTTATTACTTTTACTGTGTTCTTTAGAACAAAGATGCCGGTTGGTACTGTTCAAGATGGACAAAAATTCTACGGTGCATTATTCTTCACACTGATAAATGTGATGTTTAATGGGTTGGCAGAAGTATACATGACAGTTGCTAGGCTTCCTGTGTTCCACAAACAGAGGGATTTCTTGTTTTACCCGGCATGGGCATTTGGATTACCTATATGGATTCTTAGGATCCCTATCTCCTTTTTGGAATCATTGATATGGATTGTCCTTACATATTTTACAGTTGGGTTTGCTCCATCTGCTAGCAGGTAATATGAGTTTACTTCTATCAACTATATACATTCAACCCTTTATTTTCTTCAAATTATTTCCGGTTTGCTGTCTGTGTTAGTGCATTAGTGTGTTTTGGCATCAACAAGTTTTAAAAAGTAGAATGATAATTTCTTGTCTATTTGATCAGATTTTTCCGACAATTCTTGGCATTGTTCGGCATTCATCAGATGGCTCTTTCTTTATTTCGGTTCGTCGCTGCAGTTGGTAGATCACTAGTTGTTGCTAATTCATTGGGTACCTTGACCTTGCTAGTGATATTTGTGCTAGGAGGTTTCATTGTTGCTAAAGGTAAATAATTGATCACTTCATGTAGAACATTCGACACACTGCACACTAACCACTTGTGTTAACCAAGTGGTGTGTTCAATAGTTCGAACTAATACTGATTGTAACGTATTTTCTTTTGTTCTTGTAGACGACATTAAGCCATGGATGATATGGGGCTATTATATATCTCCTATAATGTATGGCCAGAATGCCATAACAATTAATGAATTCTTAGACAAAAGATGGAGTACAGTAAGAATTTAATTTCGCCATTCTTGTTTGTCACTGCCTTAATGTACTTACAAACAACAAAGACATTTGTGTCCAATGTTAGTTAAATAGTCACTTCTATTAATGATATATGAACTATCCCTTTTTTTAATCTTTTTAAGCCAAATACAGACACAAGAATTGATGCACCAACAGTTGGAAAAGTACTTCTCAAAGCCAGAGGCTTGTATACAGAAGAATATTGGTATTGGATCTGCATTGGAGCCTTGATTGGGTTTTCTCTTCTCTTCAACCTTCTCTTCATTCTTGCGTTAACTTATTTGAACCGTAAGTTATATTCTTTTTATATTCATTGTCTGTAATTGAAAAAAATTTCATGGTTGCTAAACACTTTTGATGTTAAATGAAAATTTCAGCATTAGCTGATTCGAAAGCAGTCACTGTGGATGAAGATGACAAGAAGAATGGAAATCCATCCTCTAGACACCATCCTCTTGAAGGTTTGCATCTATACTAATATTTTTACCCCTTATTTCTCGGTGATTCTAAGTGTATCTCATTGTTATTTATAGAAATGTGTGTTACTAATTAGCAGCTTTAACTTTGATTCATAGACATGTTTTAGTTTAGTTGCAATAATTAAAGATAGATATGAGTGTTCCAAAACTTTAAATACAAGTCATTTTCTTGGTTTTGCGGCAATATTTTAACAGGTACCAACATGGAAGTGAGAAACTCTTCAGAAATAATGAGTTCATCGAACCAACCGAGAAGAGGAATGGTGCTACCATTTCAACCTCTTTCAATGGCATTCAATCATATTAGCTACTACGTAGACATGCCAGACGTAAGTTACTCAATTCTAAGTGCATTTTTCTATGCTTTTGTACTATGTAACATCACCAAACATGTATACTTCCATTTTGAACTCATTAGGAGCTTAGCATTTGTGAGTGTATATATAAATGAAGTTTTCCTGTCTTTCACTTGGATCATGTAAATATGTTCTTTATAATTTATGTTTCCATCAAAATTATTAGATTTTTCACTAAATATATGAGCCTTTTTATATGACTTTTATGGTATCAGGAAATGAAGAGTCGAGGAATAATTAAGGATAAACTTCAATTACTACAAGATGTTAGTGGTTCTTTTAGACCAGGAATATTAACAGCACTTGTAGGTGTTAGTGGTGCTGGAAAGACAACCCTCATGGATGTATTAGCTGGAAGAAAAACAGGTGGATACATCGAAGGAAATATCAGCATATCTGGTTACCCAAAGAACCAAGCAACATTCGCTCGAATAAGCGGTTACTGCGAACAGAATGACATTCATTCTCCACATGTCACTGTCTATGAATCACTATTGTTTTCTGCCTGGCTTCGTCTTGCTTCAGATGTTAAGGCAGAAACTAGAAAGGTTTGTTGGTACAGGCTGTCATCTTAAGTCTGATTCAATTCTTTTATAATACAATTTTGATTTAGTTTCTGATTTCTATTGTTGATGTAGATGTTTGTTGAAGAAGTGATGGAGTTGGTAGAACTTCAACCACTTAGAGATGCTCTCGTGGGCCTTCCAGGTGTGGATGGTCTATCAACAGAACAAAGGAAGAGGCTTACTATCGCTGTTGAGCTTGTTGCCAACCCTTCAATCATCTTCATGGATGAACCAACATCAGGCCTCGATGCTAGAGCCGCTGCAATCGTTATGCGAACCGTGAGAAATACAGTAGATACAGGGAGAACTGTTGTTTGCACAATTCATCAACCAAGTATAGACATTTTTGAAGCTTTTGATGAGGCAAGTCTAGAGTTCAAAGTTTCTAGGCTATTTCTTTCCCTGGTTGTTTATTATTGTGCAACTTGAACTTTTATTTCTGTTACCACAGCTATTGTTGATGAAAAGAGGAGGACAAGTTATCTACGCTGGACCTCTCGGCCGCCACTCGCATAAGCTTGTAGAATATTTTGAAGTGAGCATTGAAAACTTTGAAGTTTTTACAAGTCTACCATCTTTGAAGTCTTTATTATAGATCTAAATAACTTCATCTAATGTATCCAGACTTCAGGCTATCTCAGGGGTTCAAAAAATCAAGGATGGTTATAATCCGGCCACATGGATGCTGGAGGTCAGCTCTGCTTCAATTGAGGCTCAACTAGAAGTAGATTTTGCAGAGATTTATAAAACCTCTACCCTTTACCAGTAAGTTTTTTTTTTGTTGTAACTATGTTTCCTTAAGTTACAATACAAGGTACAAAAATTCTAGCTTTATAACCCCTGTTCTCCTTGTACTTTCATTAGGAGGAACCAAGAACTTATAAACGACCTCAATACTCCTGCACCAGATTCGAATGACTTGTACTTCCCAACCAAATATTCGCAATCATTTTTTGTTCAATGCAAAGCTAACTTTTGGAAACAACATTTGTCCTATTGGAGACATTCTCAATATAATGCCGTCCGATTCTTGATGACCATAATCATCGGAGTATTGTTTGGTCTAATATTTTGGAAGCAGGGCAAAAGGACGTAAGTCTTAAAAATGCATATTCACTCAATTTTTCCTTATTGATGGTGTTTGGTATTCTAACAAGTCATATTGCACTTCACTAATATTCAGTTTTAACTTGTGCTTAACAAAAATTATTTGGCAGCAAAACACAACAAGACTTACTGAATCTTTTGGGAGCCATGTACTCTACTGTGTTTTTTCTGGGCACTACGAATTCTATGACCGTACAACCAGTTGTTTCGATTGCAAGAACGATATTCTATCGGGAAAGAGCAGCAGGAATGTATTCTGCATTACCTTATGCATTTGGTCAGGTATAAAAAGAAAGGAAATTCCATCAACTTTTTTTTTTTATGTATTATGCAAAAAATAATCTATATGGTTTGAGAAAGTATTTTCATATTGTTTCTTTTTTTTCACTTTTAATCAAAAATGGCACTCGGTTTTCACTCCATTTCATGTTTTAAAGATTTTGTACAGGGAAAGTTCCCATACTAATCCTTAAAATCAGGAAATGAAAAAAAATCGTTTTCTCAAACTTAACAGTGCCTAAAAAATTCCTTTTAGATTTATTATTGAATCTAAACTAAAATCAATTTATTGATAATGCAGATGGCAGTTGAGACAATTTATAACGCAATTCAAACAACCATTTATGCACTAATCATTTACTCCATGATTGGGTTTGAATGGAAGGCAGCAAACTTCTTATGGTTTTTCTACTACATACTGATGAGTTTTATCTACTTCACATTTTATGGAATGATGATTGTTTCACTAACACCAGACGACGTTGTTGCTGGCATTTGCATGTTCTTCTTTTTGAGTTTTTGGAACTTGTTCTCTGGTTTTGTCATTCCTAGGATGGTAAGTGACTACCCTTTTGATATTTAGTTTTTATTTTCGTTGTGTCTTTCTTATTTTAATAGGCTTAAATGCATTTTCAATCTCAAATCCAACGGCGTGAAAAAATTCAAGGACTATACTTTTTTATTTCAAAATAGATGAACTCAAATCTTGAACTGCTGAAAATTGTTTGACTAAAACTGCATTAAATCTTTTTAATATCGAAACATACATATATTTCATTTTTCTACTGTATGACATACAGCAAATTCCTATATGGTGGAGATGGTACTATTGGGCTTCTCCTGTTGCATGGACACTATATGGCCTTATAACCTCACAGCTAGGTAACAAGAATACAGAAATAGTGATACCAGGAGCTGGAAGCATGGAACTGAAGGAATTCTTGAAGCAAAATTGGGGTTATGATCATGATTTCCTTCCACAAGTTGCTGTTGCTCATTTAGGCTGTGTTCTCCTCTTTGCATTTGTGTTCGCGTTTGGCATCAAATTCTTCAACTTCCAGAAAAGATAGTATATGAACAAGACTATATATATCATCTGAAGAATAACTACATGTATTATATTTTTTATTGGTATGGGGATTCACTTATTCAAGACAGAAAGCTCTAGGAATCACCGCTTTTAGCAAATATATGAATAATGTCTCATGTGAAATCACCAACACTATTGTTTTGATGCTATATTTATTTAACAGTTAAATACAGTGTGCTCATTTATTTTCTGAATAGAACAATAAATATTAGTTTGATATAGGTACTTCTGAAATCGTCTCAATTGTTTTTAATTTATACTACAACATATATTGGGCGTTTTGTGTTTAGTGTTTACTTTAACCATTTTGAAAGAGAACAAGGTTGGTGTATTTGTTATTAAATATAGTGAAGTTGCTATAGAAATTAAGAACAATGAACTCCAAAGTTTGTGTCCATATTAAGTCTTAGTTTGATTTGCCTATGTCAGTTTCTTTATATCCTTAATGCAATAGGATGGATAGCGAATTCCCTTCATGATACTTTGAAGTTCTACTTATATAGTTTTCATATTTACAATGAAGCGTTAATGATAGTTTACATAATACTATAGTTCAATTCTTTCTACGCACATAGAATGAAAGGAAGTGATTGAGGTGAAGAGCAAGAGTAAATTCATATCTTCTACATTAAGTTTTTCTGTTTAGACATTGGTTTTATATGTAGACCCATTCATGCCACTTGATGAGAAAACACAACCAGATTTAACCTTTCATTGTTTTGGTGATCTGTTTTAAATGTCAAGAAGTTGACATCGTATTTAACACCACCGTATAATGACATAATGCTTGGAAGTGCATTTTTTTTAACCTTACAATATTGTTGTAATTTTATGGAAGAAAATTCAGATTTTCCAAAATCACCAATTGTTGTCTCATTCACTGTGGAACCTTGTCTGAATGGAACGAATCAGGATGCTGGGAACGATTAAAAAGAAAGCACCTCATCTTAAATTAAAAAGGAAAACAGAGAGAAAAACAAAAAATGAGGGGTGTTAGCCTGTTAGGGATCGTTTATTGGGGTGTTGAAAAAATGAGAATTGTTGATGAATATGAAGATTATTAGCCATAATGTACGATGTTTAGGGGGTGCAGCAAAAAAGAAGGATGTGTCCCAATTGTTTAGGAAGAATAATTAAGGCATGCTTTATGTGCAAGAAACAAAAATGGCAGAGATGGACAAAAAAACAATGTGTAGGCTTTGGGTGGGTAGAAGAACATTTTATATGTTTAAAAGGTAAATGTGAGCAAAGACATTCTTCTGGTATCAATAGTGAATGTATATGCTCCTTGTGATGTGGGGAGGAAGATATTGTGGTGAATAAAGTTGTTATACTTGTTTTCAACAAGACCATGGATTATGTGGTGTGTGTTTTGGAATTTCAACTCAATTTGAAATGAAGTATACAGGAAGGGAGTGGGCGAGTTTAACAGAAGGAAATAGATGATTGAATTTGATTCTTTCATTTCGAATTCAGAATTGGTTGACCTACCTTTGAAAGGCAGGAGGTTCACTTGATCGAAATTAGATTGTTGCTCGTCTTACTATGTGTGTCCGTAGGGACCGAAACCTTTTACAATGCTCAAGTGTTGGAGTGACATGGAGAGATACCATAAATTTGTAAAAAGAAAAGTGGAAAAACTTTAAAATACAAGGACCGGCCTATGTACTTAATTTTTTTAAGCTAATCAAGTACCATCTAATCGGCACAAGAATCATAGTGAAAATTGGACGGGGGAGATTGAGGAATTGATGAAGGCAGTCATCACTTTTGAATTAAAGGGAGAAAACACATCACTTTCTGAAGATGAGATTAAGTTCAAGAGAGAGACAACATCAAAATTGTTCAACCTCTCCAAACTAAATTGTAGCATCTAGTGGCAAAAATCACAGATGAGGTGGCTTAGATAAGAATATGTCATCAATGTTCCTTCAAAAAAAAAAGTTATTTCATCAATGTATATATTAAACATAGAAGAAAATAAACACAATAAAGTAGATAGCTTGCAGCCCAAGTAATTGTTAGAGGGCATTTTAGTCTTTGTACTTCATTCTTCCTTTGTTGGTTGAGTTAGTTACATCGCTTATGCTTGAACTCTATATATATGTGTGGAACACTTTGATCAATAATAAGAATTTTCCCTCTTTCATTCCATTTGATAATATGGTATCAGTTTTACTCTCTCTCTCCTTGAGAGGAGTTTGTTACGATTCAGTTAGCTTCCGCCATTGATGCGTGTGCTTCAAGCTTCTTCAAGCTTTCTCGTTCTTCGTTGATTTCGTGACGAATCACATTGATTCTTCTCCCTTTCTTCTTGTTTCGATCTTAATTTCGCTTTGAGATTCCTTGTTTTTTCCTCTTTTCACCGCTTCATGCATCATCTTCTTTATTCATTCTTCATACTCTGTTCTTCAATTTCTGGTATTTTTCTGCTTCTTCTTCATCATGCCTCCACGTCAAGCACCTCAGGTTGTTCAATCGAACACTGATTCACCTTACTATGTGCATCCTAGTGAGAGTCCTAGTTTTGTGTTAGTTGCACCTCTTCTTGATGGTTCTAACTACCTCGCATGGCACCGTTCTATGAAACGAGCTTTAGGAGCAAAGAACAAACTTTCCTTCGTTGGTGGATCTATTCCAATCCCTCCTACTGATGATTTGAACCATAGTGCTTGGGATCGTTGTAACTACTTGATTCATTCTTGGATTTTGAACTATGTTTCTCCTCAAATTGCTCAGACTATTGTATTCCATGAATACGCCATTGATGTCTGGATTGAGCTTCAAGAACGCTTCTCTAAGGTTGATAGAGTCAGAATTGCTTCTTTACGCACTGCTATCAACAACTTGAAACAAGGAGCCAAGTCTGTGCTTGAATACTTCACTGAGTTGAAGTCTCTTTGGGAAGAGCTTAATTCACGTCGTCAAATGCCTATGTGCACCTGTACTCATCCATGTCATTGTGAATCTATGAGATCAGCTCGCAATTTTCGTTTGGAGCATCAAGTCATTCAGTTTTTAACTGGTTTGAATGATACTTTTGGAGTTATAAAAACTCAGGTTTTGCTTATGGAACCCCTCCCTTCTATCAACAAAGTCTACTCATTGGTTGTTCAGGAAGAAAGTAATAATTCTAGTATTACTACTTCTCCTTCTATTGAAGATTCCAACATTTTGGTGAATGCTTCTGAAGCTAGAAAACCATTTGGGCGTGGAAAACCTACTACTGGTTCTTATCCACCAAAGAATAATTCTAAATACTGCACCTTTTGCCACAAGACAAATCACACTGTTGATTTTTGTTATCAAAAACATGGTTTCCCTAATGCTAACAAGGGAACTTCTTCCACTAATGTTGTGAATTCAGAGGTTGTTCTTGACTCTCAAGGTGTTGCTGCAGGTTCTTCAACTATTTCTCAAACTAGTTTGACTCAAGATCAGTATGCTCATCTTGTTAGTTTGCTCCAACAATCATCCTTCATCCCACCCTCATCAAATACTACCTCAGCCACCACCAATCATGTCATTTCTGCACCTGCTTCATCTTCCACAAATGCTTCTGCAGGTATAAACAATATCTTCTCTTGTTCTTTACATGTTAAGTCACCTCACTGGCTTATAGATTCAGGTGCTAATGAGCACATTTGTTCATCTATATCCTTACTTCATTCCTTTTACAAAATTAAACCACTTCAAGTCACTTTACCTAATGGCACATCTGTTTTAGTGCATTATGCCGGTACTGTTTTTTTTCCCCATCACTTTTATATCACAAATGTATTATATTCCCCTCATTTTAAAGTCAATCTGATTTCTGTTTCTAAACTTCTCAAACTCATGACTTGTGAATGATATATGCACCATACAGGATGTGAAATTACAGAAGATGATTGGTTTGGGTGATCTCTGTGATGGTCTCTATAGATTGAGAATGTCTGCTCCTTCACATTCTAGTCATTCTTCTGATAGTATTACTACTTTTCATTGTAATAATATTCCATTACAGTCATGTAATTCAGTTTCTTGTAATTCCAATGTTCATATCCCTTCTAATGCACTTTGGCACTTTAGATTGGGACATTTGTCCAATCAAAGACTGTCACAGTTGCATCAATTGTATCCTACTATTCATGTTGATAATAAATCCACTTGTGACATATGTCATTTTGCCAAACACAAGAAACTACCCTATACTTTGAGTACCTCTACTACTTCATCTAATTTTGAGTTACTTCATTTTGATATTTGGGGTCTTATTGCTAAAGTTTCTATACATGGTCATAAGTATTTTTTTAACTATTGTTGATGACCATAGTAGATTTTTATGGACTATTTTGCTCAAAACCAAATCTGAAGTTCCGTCACATATTCAGAATTTTATCCATCTTATTCAAAACCAACATAATGTCACACCAAAAATCATCAGGTCAGACAATGGACCTGAATTCCTTTTGTCTGATTTTTATGCCTCTCAGGGAATCATTCATCAAAAGTCTTGTGTTGAGACTCCTCAACAAAATGGTAGAGTTGAGAGAAAGCATCAGCACATCTTAAATGTTGCTCGAGCTCTTCTTTTCCAGTCCAAACTTCCCAATTTCTTTTGGTCTTATGCTGTTTTACATGTTGTGTTCCTCATAAATAGAGTCCCTACTCTTGTTCTCAACAACAAGTCACCTTATCAGGTTCTATACAACACTTTACCTGATATTAACTCATTCAAAATCTTTGGTTGTCTTTGTTATGCTTCAACCCTTCAAGCTCATAGAACTAAGTTATAGTCAAGAGCAAGAAAGTCTGTTTTCTTGGGATACAAGTCATGATATAAAGGGTTTGTTCTTTATGATTTAAACACCAAAGAAATCTTCATTTCTAGAAATGTCACTTTCCATGAGTCTATCTTGCCCTATATTTCATCCAAAACTCAATTTACATCAAACTGACAATATTTCACTCCTTCTCACAATAAAACACCTTTTGTTGATGTACCTGTTTCTCCCTCATTACCTATCACTGCTCCTCCACCTCCTAACCCTCCACCTATTGGAATATCTTCTAGAACTAAACATAAACCTGTTTACTTACAAGATTTTATTTGTCCCTCTTCTTCTAATAATCAAACTCATCATATAACCAGTAAATAGCCTATTTCTGCTTACCATTCTTATGCAAATTTATCTAACTCTCATTCTTTGTTTTCTTTGTCCATTACCACTCACACTGAACCTAAAACTTACACTGAGGCCATTAAACATGATTGTTGGAAGCATGCTATGCAAAATGAAATTATTGCTCTTGAACAAACTTGTACTTGGCAAATAGTTGATCTCCCTCCAGCAGTCAAACCTATAGGGTGCAGATGGATTTTCAAAATCAAGTACAATGTTGATGGATCCATAGAGAGATACAAAGCAAGATTAGTGACCAAGGGCTACAATCAAATTGAGTTCTTGGATTATTTTGATACATATTCTCCTGTAGCTAAACTCACCACAGTCAGATTCATCATTGCTTTAACTTCCATTAATCACGGGCATTTACATCAACTTGATGTAAATAATGCATTCCTGCATGGAGAGTTACAGGAAGATGTTTACATGACAATACCTCCTAGTGTTCCCCTCTCCCATTCCAATCAAGTCTGCAAACTAACTAAGTCTTTGTATGGTCTCAAACAGGCTAGTAGGAAGTGGTATGAGAAGTTGACCACCATTCTTCTATCCAATGGTTACAAACAAGCAGCTTCTGATGCTTCTTTATTCATCAAAAGCACCCATTCCTCTTTCACTATTTTACTGGTGTATGTTGATGATGTTATTTTGGCTGGTAAAACTCTTTCTGAGTTCACTTTAATTAAAGGTGTTCTCCATGATGCCTTTAAAATCAAAGATATTAGCCAACTCAAATATTTTTTGGGACTTGAAGTTGCTCACTCTACATCTGGCATCTCCTTATGTCAAAGAAAGTATTTTCTTGACTTATTAGAAGATTCAGGTTTGCTTGGTTCTAAGCCATTGTCCACTCCATTTGATCCTTCTATTAAGTTACATAATGACTCAGCACATTTATTTCCCGATATACCAGCATATAGAAGATTGATTGGTAGATTGTTATACCTCAATACAACCAGACCTGACATCACATATATTACTCAGCAACTCAGTAAACTCCTTAGTAACCCCACTCAAACTCATCACAATGCAGCTATGAGAGTTTTGAGATACCTTAAAGGTTGTCCTAGTAAAGGATTATTCTTTCCAAGAAATTCATCACTTCAAATAAAAGGGTATACTGATGTAGTAAATCCGCAAGTGCACGGTTTACTGATGTAGTAATAAAAGAGTATCGTTCCGATAGGGAGTTATGAATTCAATTAACTTTCAAATATGATTAGAAAAGAGTTTGAGTTGAAAAGTTTGGATTTTTAATTGAAAGAAAATAACAATAATAAAAAGTGTCTTGGGATTATTGGTTCGTCATGGTGACAAATCCTTCACAAACAAAACCTAAACCTAGAACTTTATGTTGGACCTATTTTCTAAAGACAAGTTTCTCTTTAGCCTATCACATATTCTTTCGGTTTTAGTGAGTGTGTTCCTCTAGCAACCACGCCTATTCTCATGGTCGATTGCTATTGGAATCCTTGAAGAACGAAACTTTATTGTCTCAAGGTTTGCTAGACTATTCTCATGTTTCGATATCAAAACTTCTTCTTTCGATGCTTCGCTTTGATATTTGTGATGATGAATTAACAAGTACTAACCCTCCGTTGTCGCATTATAAGTTTGATACTTGTTAATTCATTATAAAAACGGTGAAATTAGATTAAAAAATAGATTTACATAAAATTAGCGTTCGAGGCTTGGTTTGATAGGGATTAGGTCATTAGACTCATCCAACAATCCCAAGACAAAGAAGTCAACTCACTCACGTTCATTGTAGACATAGAGAAGAAGAAGAAGAACATAAATTAAAATAAAGATGAACTTTTATTCAAAGAAACAATTGTCACTTATTATTTCCAAGAACAAAAGATAATTATACAAGCTAGATGGCTGCTCTATTTATAGTCTAACATTGACTTGAGCCCTAAGAAATAAATCACTAAAGTGTTGCACAAGAAACCATGGGCTCTAGGTCAGAAATACTAAAATAGGCAGCTTGTCGAAGAAGCAAAAGCAGCAAAAAGACAATATGGGGCGCGCCAGCTTTATATTTTGGTGAAGGATCTTCAAATTCTTTGCACAAGATATTTTTGTATAAGATCTTCATATTTTTGGCAGGAATCAGCTTCAATTCTCCTTTCTTTTGCTCGAAGACTCAATCTTTCAAATATTTGTTCCTGAAATAAAATAACTTGCAATTGAAGTAAAATAGCTCTAAAAAGGAAATAAAAACATATTAAATCTAAATAAAATAAACTCAAATATTATATAAAAATCACTAATTATTGACTCATCAAACTCCCCCATACTTGAATCATTACTCGTCCTCAAGCAAAAGGCATAAATGATCTGAACTCCCCCATTCTTTCTTTATTTCACGTAGGAAGTCAGATAGGGCAGCTCCTGCCCCCTAGAGTTAGTGATGCCCCCTATGTAGAGCTGCAGAATTTAAGTTTAAGAGACACCATCTTCACGTAGCAAGTCAGGTAGGGCAGCTCCTGCCCCCTAGAGTCAATGATACCTCATAAGTATGTATTAGTTCTATCCCCTTTTAGAAGGAATTACGTAAGCTACTTTTAGTTATTAGAGAAACAACACCTTCACATGGGAGGTTAGTGAGGCCTACTCCTGCCCCCCAAGAGTTAATGATGTTCCCTTATAGATATATTTGCTTACGCCCCTCTTTGATTTGATCTTTGTTTCCCCACACTAACTTATACTACTTTTACTCTGAAAACTTTAAAGGGTTAAATTACAATTGAAGTTAGAACGTACTCCTTAAAATATCTACTCATACACATACTCAAAGACTGCAACTTTGTGATTTTCTCAAAGAGAATTTTCACAATAAAACATGATGTGTGTATAGCAAGAACACTTAAAACACAAGAAATCATTTTCATGTACAAGAAACAACCATTTGGGAAGAGACAACAAAAAAAAATTATGTCATAATTTACAATAAAAATAAAAACAAGTTGCTTTCCATGCCTTTCGCAATAAAACAAAACAAAAAGTTAAAGTTAAAGTTCAAGGGAGTTTGGAAACACTACGACACTTAACTTAAACAAGACACTTTATTGGCTCCCCCCCCACCCCCACACACACCCACACCTGGGAGAAGCATTGTCCTCAATGATTTTAAAAAGATGGGATGCGGAAAGCTCAAAATTGCTGAATTAGGAAAAAAATTGATCCTGAAAGCATGTCATGTTGGCACGGCCGTGCCTCCCTCTCGGCCATTTCCCCCTTTTTTGGTGTTGAGCAGTGGCACAACCGTGCCACCACAGACACATGCCGTGCCAACCTTTCTGGTCAACAAGCTCAATTTTTTTTTCTTTTCTTTGTATCTTCATTGGACAAATACCTACAAAACAGCTTAACATAACAAAAAAACAAACGAAATAAAAGCAATAAAACTCGTGGGTTGCCTCCCATGAAGCGCTCGTTTAAAGTCATTAGCTTGACGGTTAGAAGATTTATGTTTCTCAATCTGGGTTAGGTAGACCATTGTGTTTAGATAATGCTAAAGAACATTCTTTCACACGATGATCAATCACATCAATCATACAGCATGAATCAAAAATAGAGGGACCATTCATCAATTTGTCAATTTCAAACTCTATCTTCTCATCAACTATATGAAAAACTATCTTACCATACTTAACATTAATAACAGCACCCGCAGTAGCGAGGAATGGCCTTCCTAAAAGGATTGGAATTTTGGAATCCTCTTTGATGTCTACTACCACAAAATCAGCCGGGATATAAAATTTTTACCACCTTAATGGGGATATCCTCAAGAACTCCAGCCGGATAGATAATGGAACGATCGGCTAACTGCAAGATCATCTTAGTGGGTTTCAAATCACCTATATCAATCCTCTTCAAGAGGGACAAGGGCAACAAGCTAACACTAGCCCCTAGATCACACATGGCTTTATCAATGGTTTCCTTCCCAATCACACAAGGGAGGAAAAACTACTGGGATCTTTGAGCTTTGGAGGAAATTTCTTTTGTATGACAGCACTACATTCTCTTGTTAGATCTATTGTCTCATTATCCTCTATTTTTCTTTTCTTTGATAAAACATCTTTCAAAAATTTTGCATAAAGAGGCATCTGAGACAAAGCTTCAGTAAAAGGAACATTGATGTATATTTTTTTCAGCATGTCTACATACTTTTTAAACTGCGCATCCATGTTAGATTTAACAAGCCTTTGTGGAAAGGGAATTCTTGGCTTATAAGGTGTTGGGACAATTGGATTTTCATTCTCTCCTTTGTATAAGATCTTCATATTTTTGGCAAGAATCAGCTCTAATTCTCCTTTCTTTTGCTCCAAGACTCAATCTTTCAAATATTTGTTCCTGAAATAAAATAACTTGCAATTGAAGTAAAATAGCTCTAAAAAGGAATTAAAAACATATTAAATCTAAATAAAATAAACTCAAATATTATATAAAAATCACTAATTATTGACTCATCAAACTCCCCTATACTTGAATCTTTGCTTGTCCTCAAGCAAAAGGCATAAACATAGCAGCATAAACAAGATTAACATATGACAATCACAATTAAAAACTTTTGTCTCCTCCAAGGTTTTATTTCAAGTGTACACTAATCACAACTTCAAATATTTCTTATGAACTTATGCAACCCAACAACAAGTCTCAAGTGAGTGTGTGTGTAGTTCAGCCCTTTTCTTGCTCCTGTATTAGAGATATTATGAGGAACTTACTGTTTCCAGGTCCTCTTCTAAAGCTGAATACAGAGCACTTGCATCTGCATCATGTGAATTACAATGGCTCACATATCTTCTCAGAGATTTAGAGGTCAAATGCATCAAGCCACCTGTTCTCTATTGTGACAACCAGAGTGCCATCTTCATTGCTGTCAATCCAGTCTTCCATGAACGCACCAAGCATCTTGAGATTGACTGTCACATAGTCAGGAAAAAATTGCAAGCTAGCTTGTTCAAATTACTGCCTATTTCTTCTAAAGATCAAGTAGCAGATTTTTTCACAAAATCATTGCTTCCTCAACCATTTAATCTCCTTCTCTCCAAGTTGGGGTTGCTAGATATATACCAACCTCCAACTTGTGGGGGGATATTAAACATAGAAGAAAATAAACACAATAAAGTAGATAGCTTGCAGCCCAAGTAATTGCTAGAGGGCATCTTAGTCTTTGTACTTCATTCTTCCTTTGTTAGTTGAGTTAGTTACATAGCTTATGCTTGAACTCTATATATATGTGTGTAACACTTTGATCAATATAATAAGAATTTTCCCTCTTTCATTCCATTTGATAATAGTATGCTAAATATTAGAAGAGTGAATGAAATAGCTTGCATTGAAGAAAATAATTCAAACTTGTCATAGCCTGAAGTGATAAAAATGAAAAGTGAAATCACTTTAAATCAAGGTTCAAGGAAGTTAATATGAATGTGCCTAAATGAAGTTTTCTAATTCAATAGAAATGGGGAGGATGATAATGCAGAGCTGGTTGCAGAATTCTTAGTGGAACATGTAAAAAGAGTAGTTTGGGATTATGAGAGCTCAAAGAGTCCAGGACCGTTGGATGTTAACTTTGGCTTCATTATCGAATTTTCAGAGCTGATAAAGGGTGATTTTCATAGATTTATTGCAGAATTTTATACCAATGGTCGGTTAGTCCGTGAATAGAATAGTGCTTTTATTTTCTAACACTTAAGTGTGATATTCTAGTACGATTGAATGAATTCCAGACAAACTCGTTAATTGGATCCATGTATGAAGTGGTTTATAACATACATGCAAATAGATTGAAGGCGGTAATTGAATAAAACAAAAAGTTAAGTTATTTACATCGTCAATTCTTTCTTTAACTCTAATCTATGAATCATGGACACCTTTGGAAATAGGCGTGTCGTGGTGTCCGACACTCCTATGACATTCGTACGACACGTGCCGGACAACTAAGACCGATGTCCTAAATAAAATTGTTTTTTTCTTTACTTCGACACTTCTGGACCGATGTTCGACACCTATATAACACGCATACAAACCGTGTCGGACAACTCAAATACATGAAACTGAAGGAGTTCTTGAAACAAAATTGGGGTTATGATCATGTTTTCCTTCCACAAGTTGTTGTTGCTCATTTAGGTTGGGTTCTCCTCTTTGCATTTGTGTTTGCTTTTGGCATCAAATTCATCAACTTCCAGAAAAGATAGTATATGAACAAGACTATATATATCATTTGAAAAATTACTACATATATATGTATTCTATTTTTTTATTGGTATAGGAATGCACTAATTCAATACATAAACCTCTAGGAATCACCTCTTTGAGAAAATCAAACCTATAAATAAATAGATGAAGAAGTAGCTGTATGTCTCACGTGAAATCACCAATACTATTGTTTTGATGCTATACTTATTTAACAGTTAAATAGAGAGTGCTCATTTATTGTCTAAATAGAACAACAAATATTAGTTTGATTGAATTGCTACTAAAATCGTCTCAATTATTATTTATAATTTTTTTTACTACAACATATATTGGGCGTTTTGTGTTTACTTTAACCATTTTAAAAGGGAACAAGGCTGGTGGTGTATTTGTTAGCAAAATATGGTGAAGTTGCTAAAGAAATTAAGAACAAAGAAGATGAAAGAATTAAGACTCCAAAGCTTGTGTCCATATTAAGTTAATGCAATAGGATAATAGTTAACTCCCTTCATCATATTTTGGAATTCTATTTCTATAGTTTTCATATCATATTTACAATGAAGCGTTAATGATAGTTTACATAGAAAGAAAGGAAGTAATTTGAGATAATTGAGAGCAAGACTAAAGTCAAATCATCCACCAAGTTTTTCTGTATGGACAATGGTTTTATATGGAGACAAATCCATGGCACTTGATGAGAAAATACCAAACAGGTTTACAATTGATTAAAAAAAAGTTTCCATTGCTGCTGCCATAAGTGAGGAGACGCGTCACTTAAGTTGTGTGATGCACCACCTTCGGTATGTTTCCCTATTATTGAATTGAGTTACTATATATGTTGGGAGACCAATTCGAATTTAATTATTTATTAACTATTTATCAATCCATCAAACAAATAGAAGACACGTTACAAACAAGGATAACAACTCCTCTACGTGATAAAACCAATACGACGAAAGTGAAATTTAACAATAAGATTATGTGAAAAAATGTATTATACAAAAATACTCTTGAGATAAAAAATCTCACATGAAAAAAAGGTTGTCGCACATAATTAAATCATTTTTATATTAGGGCATTGATGGGAAAAAGAATTTTTTTTTGTCAATTTCCTACTTTCTTCCCTAAATCATTCATTCCAAACACTGGCTTAAAGTTTCCTTTGTAGTAAGGATGATGATGATAAGTTTGTGGGACTTCACTACGTACATTCAATATTAAAAATACATTTATATCTATAAAATGAAAAGGTAGTATATAATTTTGACTACTTTTTAGTCAAGCTTCCAATTCCCAAAGCACCGGTCAAACAGTTGTTGAATAAAAGGAATGCTCTTAATTTGACATAAAAGAAAACAGCCCTCTATTTAGAAACAATGCTATATATATGACACATAAACATTACACATAACCATCACCTTCTCTCCTTACAAACTTGAGTACATTACATACATAACTCTTCTTGTTCACTTGAACTTTGAAGTTGCTTCAATTTATTACTATTGAATTGTTTTGACATGGCATCGAGGTCATATTCATGGAATGTGTCCATGGGGCGAAGGAGCTATAGACAACACAGAAGCTGGCCTTCGATGAGTTTCAGTCAAGTGTGGGAATCACATGTTTTCAACACAATGAGTGGAGATACTCAAGAGAAAAAGGAGGAGGAACTTATATGGGCTGCAATTGAACGTTTACCTACGTTCGATCGCATGAGAAAAGGGGTGTTAAATCTAATCCATGATGACGGAAAGATTGTGCAATGCCCAATTGATGTTACTGATCTAGGGGTGGAAGACAAGAAGCTACTACTTGAGAGTATGATCAAGTGTGTTGAGGATGACAATGAGAAATTTCTACGCGGTCTGCAAGATAGAGTTAACAGGTTTTTACCTATCTATGTTTTCTTTTTTACTCAATTCATCCACTTAAAAAATATTAATCCACTTTGTTTTATTTTTTACTGATCTGTGCAAAAATATGAGATCTTTTCTTGGTACAATACAGGGTGGGGATCGAAATTCCAAAAATTGAAGTACGGTTCGAAAATGTATCCGTGGAGGGAAATGTGCATGTTGGTACTAGATCACTTCCTACCCTACTTAATTCTACTCTTAATGCTTTTGAGGTACTTGTTTTTATTTCTCTAATATACTATCTTTTAATCAATAATTATTTTTTTCTTAATATAAAGCAAGAATGCTTTCAATATATACTGTTTCAACTCATATTTTATATTCTGTTGATGAAATGAGTGCTGATGTTTATTTTTAACCAAAGTATTGATGTTGTTTATGATAATTATTTCTAATACACATGGTATCATTTAAATTATTTATGACAGAATATTCTGGGATTGTTTCCCCTCGCACCATCCAAAAAGAAAATCGTCCGTATTCTTAAAGACGTTAGTGGAATCATCAAACCATCAAGGTATAAATATATCTCATGTGAATATTAGCAGAACACATTATTTTCTTGATAAATTATATGCAAAATCGTACATGCGGTCGTTTAATTTTAACGTTTATTTTGGATTGGCCCTTTATGCGTTATTTTAAAAAAAAAAATGGTCCTTTATTATACATTTTTATTTGCGTTGTTAGCCTTTAAGTTATATTCTTGTTGTATTGTAGTCCTTTATGTTATATATTATGACTATGTGAACCACAAGTTTTGTTGTATAATTAGAGATGAACAACATTCAAGTGCCCATTTGGCTTATCACTGTTTTAGATTCATAAATTTTAATCATTCTACTAAATGAAAACAACAATGAGTTATGCCATGGCTCCTAGTGAACTACTTCCTTTAATTTGTTGCAACTTATCTCATTTTTCTTTCATAATTTTATTATCTGATTAATGATATTTTAAACTAAATCTTTTTTAACATGGAATTACCTTCAGGATGACCCTACTTTTGGGTCCTCCGGGTTCAGGGAAAACAACATTGCTCAAGGCACTTGCTGAGACTCTTGATCGTGATTTAAGGGTTTGTCTGATGATTCTTCATATCTAATTAATTTACCTTTTGGTTCCAATCAATTTACTCGTAAAATTCCGGGAAATTTTTTTAAAATCACTTATAAAATACTAATTAATTTATTCTTACTCCTTATCATCATATTAATTTATATTATTTTTTCATGAAAAATTTATGTTTGTAAGCAGGTTAGTGGAAAAATTACTTATTGTGGGCATGAACTAAATGAATTTGTTGCTAGAAGAACATGTGCCTATATTGGTGAACATGACCTTCATTATGGAGAAATGACGGTGAGAGATACATTAGATTTTTCAGGACGTTGTTTAGGCGTTGGAACAAGGTATGAAATGTTGGAGGAACTTTTAAGAAGGGAGAAAAGAGCAGGAATTAAGCCAGACCCTCAGATTGATGCATTCATGAAGGCAACATCACTATCCGGCCAAAAAGCCAGTTTGATAACAGATTACGTTCTCAAGGTTTGTAAAGCATGTAGAAGACGTGTTTGGTATCTGACATGACACTGACATATTAGATACTTGTATATCCATAAAATAAAGTTTTGGTATCAATATTCCAGAAATTTATTTACGTTCATTTCTAATCTTCTATTATATGCTTTGTATAGTTGCTTGGACTGGATATTTGTGCTGACACTAAGGTCGGTGATGACATGAGAAGGGGCATCTCTGGTGGACAAAGGAAGCGAGTCACAACAGGTTAATTACTGTCTCTTATTAAAAGGATCAGAAGTAGGAAAAAAAATTATAAGAATAAAAGCTAATTGCTATAGTTGTAAATATTTGTAGGGGAGATGCTGGTAGGACCGGCAAAAGTACTGTTCATGGATGAAATATCAACAGGATTAGATAGTTCAACCACTTATCAAATAACCAAGTTCATGAAACAAATGGTTCACATATTAGATGTAACAATGGTGATTTCTCTTCTACAACCAGCACCAGAGACATTTGAACTCTTTGATGACATTATCCTACTTTCAGAAGGTCAAATTGTATATCAAGGACCACGCGAAAACGTGTTAGAGTTTTTTGAAACCATCGGTTTCAAATGTCCTCCAAGAAAAGGAGTAGCTGATTTTTTACAAGAAGTAACATCCAAAAAAGACCAACAACAATATTGGTTTAGAAGAGATAAACCTTATAAATATGTTTCAGTTTCTGAATTTGTTGATTCCTTTAATTCTTTTCGCACTGGAGAGCAGCTTGTGACGGAGCTTATGGTTCCGTATGATAAGAGACAAACTCACCCAGCTGCATTAGTGAAAGAAAAGTTTGGAATATCAAAGTGGGAAATATTGAAGGCATGTATTTCAAGAGAATGGTTACTTATGAAACGTGAACATGTTGTTTTCTTGTTCAGATTTACACAATTAGCAGTGGTGGCGATTTTGGTAGCTACTTTGTTTCTTAGGACTGACATGCCTTATGGAAGTATTGAAGATGGACAAAAATACTTTGGAGCATTGTTTTTTACTCTAATGACTATGATGTTTAATGGGCATTGTGAACAAGCCATGATTATTGACAAACTTCCTGTTTTTTACAAACAAAGGGATTTCATGTTCTTTCCTGCATGGGCCTTCGGTTTGCCTCAATGGCTTATTAGGATCCCAATTTCATTTATTGAACCAACCATTTGGGTTCTTCTTACATACTATACAATTGGATTTGCTCCATCACCTAGCAGGTAGTACTTCATTTTATCATGCGAAATCACTACTAAAAAAAAGTTTAATTTCCGATAAAAATTAGAGTCAGGAAAATTAATAATTTCGTCGCAAGGATGGACACATTTTTAATTCAACATTTTTTTAGCAGTGTTGATTGTTGTGAGAAACCTAATAAAATTACTTTTTTGATTTATTTTTTTGTAGGCTTTGATTGTGATGATAGCTTGTTCTTTAATTTATACTTATACTATTTTCCTTTGTGCAGATTTTTTCGACATTATCTGTTATGTGTTAGCGTTCACAATATGGCTGTTGCTCTATTCCGACTTGTTGGTGCAATTGGTAGAACACAAGTTGTTTCAAACATTCTAGCTGGTATGGCCTATCAAATTATATTTGTTCTTGGAGGATTTATCGTCTCTAGAGGTAAAATACATCATTTTAATTTCCATCATTTAGGGATCCTATAGTTTAAGGGAACTCTAAATTTTCTTAATATAGCATGTTAATTTTCTACCTTTTTGTAGTCATGTCTTATGATTTTATCAAATTCTCACTTTCATATTATTTTGTTTTACATACAGATGATATTAAGCCATGGATGTTATGGGGATATTATGTTTCTCCTATGGCATATGGTCAGAATGCCATCGTAATAAATGAATTTTTAGATGAAAGATGGAGCAAAGTAAGAACATTTTTCTCATTCTTGATTTTCACTATATATGTCAAATATTACAATACAGAGATAAGTTTTCAATAAGCCTAAATAGTTACCATAACTAGATATATATGTTTCACATATTTTGCAGCCAAATACAGATCCTAGAATTGATGCTACTACTGTTGGGCAAGTACTTCTTAAAGCTAGAGGATTTTATACACAAGAGTATTGGTTTTGGATATGCATTGGAGCATTGTTTGGGTTTTCTCTTCTTTTCAACCTTCTCTTCATTCTCGCATTAACTTATTTGAATCGTAAGTATCCTTTTGGTTTTAAACATTTAATTGAAATGAAATTCTGCACTGCCGAACATTTCAAACATCAAATCAAATTTCAGCTATAGGTGGTTCAAATGCATTCATCAAGGACGAAGGTGACGAGAATAATGAAAATTCAACCCTCATACAAATTACAAATGAAGGTTTTAGTACTTTGTTCTTAATATTCCATTATTTATTTTTATGATTCTAAGTGTTTTTCATTGATATTTATAGTAATGTTTTCCTAATTCTTCAGAAACTACTTGTTCTTTCAATCAAGAACGAAGAACAGGAATGGTTTTACCGTTTCGACCTCTTTCACTTGCATTCAATCATGTGAACTATTATGTTGATATGCCTGATGTAAGTCAATCAATTTGTGTCCTTTTTCGTTACTAAGAAATGTTGAATTCCTACAAATATGTTTGCTTTCTTTGTATTTAATTTTACTTTCATTCTCAGCTTTATCACATTATGCATAAGTTTTTTCTCATACTTCTAAATAAAGTATATCAATAAGAAGGTGGACTATACTTCTAATGAAAACATTTAATATTTTGTGTCATGGAACTTTAGTAATAGTTTGTTTGTTTATTCGTCAAAGTAATGTATTTTATTGTTTATAATGTCAGGAAATGAAGAGTCAGGGAATCGATGAAGATAGACTTAAACTACTACATGATGTTAGTGGTGCTTTCAGACCAGGAATATTAACAGCACTTATGGGTGTCAGTGGTGCTGGAAAGACAACCCTCATGGATGTATTAGCCGGAAGAAAAACAGGTGGATACATTGAAGGAAGTATTAACATCTCTGGTTACCCAAAGAACCAAACAACATTTGCTCGAGTCAGTGGTTATTGTGAGCAAAATGATATTCATTCTCCCTATGTTACTGTCTATGAATCTTTACTATTTTCTGCATGGCTTCGCCTTCCTTCAGACGTTAACACACAGACAAGAAAGGTGAGTTAAGTTTGTGAATTAAAACTTTTTCATGTTGTATTAGGCAAGTTATAAATTTCAGTCTGTAACTTCAATTGTGTTTGTAACATAGATATTTTAGAGGTCTCTACAACGATATTTACCAACACAATTGCAGTTGCATCAGTCACATTTTGTTTGCAATGTTAAGGTTTGCACAGTAACTGCAATCGTGACTGCAATTTAGATTTATATTGATCATTATGAGTTATTAGCGAAGTTTGTAATGCTAACATCGTACGGATGGGTCATGATGTTGTTTTGTTAATTGTTGATGATGATGGTGATGCAGATGTTTGTTGAAGAAGTCATGGAATTAATCGAGCTTATACCAATCAGAGATGCACTTGTAGGCTTTCCGAGAGTGAATGGTTTATCAACAGAACAAAGGAAAAGGCTTACTATTGCTGTGGAATTGGTTGCTAACCCTTCAATCATCTTTATGGATGAACCAACATCAGGCCTTGATGCTAGAGCCGCTGCCATTGTGATGCGAACTGTGAGAAACACAGTAGACACAGGGAGAACTGTTGTGTGCACAATTCACCAACCAAGCATTGATATTTTTGAAGCTTTTGATGAGGCAAGTTAATTTGGAATTTGAAATCTTTACAATTCATGACTTATAAGTCTAATGTGCTATTTCATTATTTGATTATTTATTGAAATAAATTCATATTAATGCAGTTATTGCTGATGAAAAGGGGAGGACAAATTATCTATGCAGGACCTCTTGGTGAACAATCACATAAGCTCGTAAAATATTTTGAAGTGAGTATTGAAACTTTACTTTTCTCATTCATCACAAGAGTTTTGGATATGTCAACTTCATACTTTGCGCATTGTTATGTTATTATAACTTACAAATTTAATGGTAAAATTTTCTTATATTATTATTTATGATTTAGGCTATTGAGGGGGTTCCTAGAATCAAGGTTGGATATAATCCTGCCACATGGATGCTTGAGATCAGCAGTTCTTCAACTGAGGCCCAACTTAATGTAGATTTTGCAGAGATTTATGCCAATTCTACACTTTACCGGTGATTTTTACTTTTGAGACTCTTGATATTGCTATGGATGATTATTTGGCATAAAAAATCATATAGTTGTATAACTAGGTTTTCTTAATTTTTACATTCTTCAGAAGGAATCAAGAGCTTATCCAAGAAATAAGTACTCCTACAGCAGGTTCCAAGGACTTATTCTTCCCAACAGAATATTCCCAACCATTTTTTATGCAATTCAAAGCTTGTTTCTGGAAACAATATTGGTCATACTGGAGAAATCCTCCATACAATTGCGCTCGATTCATCTTCACAATATCCATTGGATTATTGTTCGGCCTAATCTTTTGGGATAAAGGCGACAAATTGTAAGCCATTTTACTTATCTATATTTCTTCAACATTTTTATAATCTTTAAATTTATAAGATGGTTTTGTTATAAAGTCTTGTTAAAACAATAACTAGTATCCTTATTGTATATACATTGATGATTGTTAAATAAATTTCCATTGGTAGTCAAAAAGAACAAGATTTATCTAATCTTGTGGGAGCCATGTATGCTGTTGTAATGATCCTTGGAACCATTAATGTGATGGGAGTGCAACCAGTTGTTGCAATGGAACGAATTGTTTTATATCGTGAAAGTGCTGCAAGGATGTATTCTGAATTGGCTTATGCATTTGGTCAGGTACGATGAACTAACGTTTCAAATATTGTGCATCTTTATGAGACAGATTTTGTTGATAGAAATATTGAAAATATTACATAATCAAACTAAAATGTGCTTCAATGATTTTGCAGGTGGCAATAGAGATAATTTATAACTTAATCCAAACAGCCGTATACACTACTCTAATTTATTTCATGATGGGGTTTGCATGGAATGCAACAAAATTCTTATTTCTGTACTATTTTTTGTCGATGTGCTTAATCTTCCTCACCTTGTATGGGATGATGACAGTTGCTTTAACCCCAAGTTACCAACTTGCTTGCATTTTCGGTCCTGTCTTGATGAGTATCTGGAACTTGTTTTCTGGCTTTATCATTCCTAGGATGGTAAGTTAGTCAAATGATGTTTCTAGTAATTAATTATTAATTGATGCTTAGTACCAAGGTTGTTAATTATTTTACATGTTAAAACTAATAATTTATGTAATATATATGTTACAGAAAATCCCTATATGGTGGAGATGGTACTATTGGGCTTCTCCTAATGCTTGGGCAGTCTATGGCATAATCACCTCTCAACTAGGAGACAAAATTGCAGAAATTGAAATCCCAGGAGTTGGATACATGGGGCTTAAGGAATATCTCAAACAAACTTATGGTTTTGAATATCACTTCCTACCTGTGGTTGCTATTGCTCATGTGGGTTGGGTTCTTCTTTTCCTCTTTGTGTTTGCCTATGCCATGAAATTCTTAAACTTCCAAAAGAGATAGGTTGGAATCATCTTTTTAAAATGAGAGGGTCTTGTGTATAAAATAGTGTGGTTTATTTCTATCTAAACAATGGTTTAATAGTATGTGTAAAATTATATTTGTGGGCAAAATGTTAAAATAATCTACACTTCAAGGGTTATTTGTAATGTTTAAATTGTTTGAATACAAGTGCAAAGCCATATTGTATAATGTTTCTAATAAAATAAAAACTTCATTCTATAATATATTTTTTCATCAACCTGATCTCATTCAATAATATTATCCAATTATTAAATTTATGAGTTTTATGCATTACATGTAGAAATATTGATTTGTCAAAAAAAATGTAGAAATATTGATCGAAACTTTATAGGATGAGATTCTTTTAAGCATATATAAATTATATAAATAAACGATAGACAAAATTACTTCAGACGTCATTTATCTTATTTATTTGTAACATTTAGGTCATTTATCTTTTTTCTTTGTTTATTTCTTTTATCCTTTTTTTCTATTTTTTCTTCAAAAACACTGATGTGTTGCAACATGTAAATAATTTAACTTATTTATCATTTACTTATTTGACACATAATTACTTTAAAATAAATTTATAAGTTTAAAATAATTATAAAAAAAATCATGATTTCTTCAACCTCTTCCTTCATTCTTCAATCAAAAACCCAAATTTTCTCAACATCTTCCCTCTTTCATCGACCAAAAACCCATATTTTTCTTCAACAATAAAAAATCTAAATTGGTTTTTGCCTCTTTCTTCATCTTCTTCACACTTTCTTCACCAAAAACTGAAATATATATCCCAACAATTTTCGTCTTCCCTCTTCAATAAAAAGCCCAGATTGATTTTTTCTTAGCACTTCGTTGATTTGGGGTTGAGTTTGTATGTTTATGATGTTTAGTGGGATGAAGGTCGTTTGAGTTTCTTTAGCAAAAAAAAAAAAACCAGTTAAATCAAATAATTTATTTTTCAATTAAGTAAGAGTATCAACGAGTTTTTTTTTTGAAGGATGAGTATTAACGAGTTATGAGTTTGAATGTTGTGTTGTTGTATTTTTGGAAGAAGATGATGGAGATAGTGAATTTTTTTTGAATTTGAAAAACGCTAAAAAGGAAAGTGGATAAAAAGATGATGAAATTATGTTTCTTTTTGTTGTTTTTAGGTTATTTAATTTTTTTTAAAACAAAAGATAAATTAAAATATGACTCAACTTACATGTCATCATTTTTAGGGAAAAAATAGATATAGGGATAACCTTGTGTACTTTCTAAAAAAATTAAGGAACTAAGTATTACAAATAAATAAAATAAAGGACTTATTGTGTAATTTTGTCTAAACTGTAATAAAGAAGTATGAAGCTACTTCGACATAATACAATCAAACATCATGAGAGGAAAGGTGCCTACAGCATGTTAATTCAGCTTCTATAAAATAAATCACCATCAATTAACGTATATCATCCGATCACTATTATAAATAAAGATCAATATTTTTTATTCATTTATTAAATGATGTATGTGGTTATAATAATGACAGAAGGATATAGGAGCTAGGAAGACATACTAGATAAATAGTCTACAAACCAACGATGCAATAACTCCTTGGCTTTAGTAATATTTTTTATTGGTTAAGAGTAATATTGATTTGTTGCTAAAGATATTATGAGTAGTTTTGCTTTCCCTCGGCCTTTGTCTCAATTTTTACTACTTTGTTTCTCTTTTCACTTCATATTTACCAAAATAAACTTCTTTTTTTAGGGAATTTACCAAAATAAACTTGTTTAAATAATTCTGTTAACTCTGATAAAAACTTTTATTGTTTTATAAAAATAATTTTCTTACAAGCTTTAATTTGTAAATTTCCATATAAGGATAATTGTAATTTTGGTCCCTAAATGTGTAACGAGTAGTCATAATAATATCTTAATGTATTGAAATTTTAAAATAGTTTTTGATTTTGCATTATATTAATCAAAATAGTGTCTCAGATTAAAATGTTTCGTTAATTTTGTCATATTATTCTTTTAATATACTTATTTATTGACATATCAGTCCTTATAAATACTTACTTATTGTCATATCGATCCATAGCTAATGTCAACATTGAAGCACTATATTAACGTAAGAGACTATTTTAACTAACGAAATGCACACTGAAAAATATTTTAAATTTTTATACATTGAAAAACTATTATAACTATTCGTTATGCATTCGGCAATCAAAATGATTATTACTCTTTCCATATATTATGATAAAAGCTTCACGTACTCAGATTGACTACCTCTAAGAGCATCCACAATGGTGACTTCTTAAATGGACCTCACGTTATACATCACTTATTTATAATATTTTAATAAAAGTACTTATTAAAGACTCAATGACTCTAATGGCAGTACACTAATAAGGACTCCAATAAAGAGTACCTAAATAGGCCACACTAACTTTACATCATTAACCAAAATTAATTTATTTATTAAATTATAAATTACCTCATAATATTTAATTATAATCCTTAAAAGAAAATTAAATTATAAAATATTTATTTATTCATATGAACTTAAATTTCTGTCACATTTACTAATAATTTGAAAATGAAAAAAATTAACATTACAAATTTTACATTGCTTCGTTAAAAATAATAATAATAATTTGCATGAATTACATTTTATTTAAAATGATGACAAATAGATAAATAATATTTAAAACAACTATTAATTATAATATTACTTATTTTGTAAGTGGGACCACATAATACAGATTTTATTACTTCTTTTAAACGTGGGACCTGTTAGTTACCTAGGAGATAGAGGATCCTTATATAATTATCCCTTCCTTAATGGAGACCCATTTTTTCTTGGTAAGTATATTTGTTTTCCTTGAGATAACTATAATGAGCGGTAGGGACGATTGAACTATTACTTTGGTTGATTCACCGCTGAGATTATATCCAAGAGTGCTCACATAAAAAATGATTCAAATAAAATATGTTTGCCTCTTTTTTATTATGAAAACCGTTTAAAAGATCAGAATGAAACCATAAGCCTTAATACAATCATCTTGTCCTTTTGAAAAATGTAAGGTCGGTGGAGTCAATAGTCACGGTATATTATTATATCCATATCCTGACAACTTAGACCAGATGATCAAACATATATTTCTAAAACATTGCTTCCAATTTAATTAAATATGAATTAGAGCCAACGAAAACTTGATCTAATGGAAAATATTCGCTACCACAATATGACGAATCAATGTTCAGATTATGATCAAAAGATGTATTGTATGTATTTAGTGTCCAAAGTGTTAAGAATAATGAAGATTCGTTTATTAAATTTATTAAATGATTCAAATCAAGATAAACCAAACAAATCATTGAAAAATAATTTGTCTCATTATGTTGCCTTAATACATGGTGTTAAACCAAATAATACTCATCCTTAAATAAAATAAAAAACAAATAATACTCATGAAAGCACCTAATATCTTTAACGTTAACCATAGTTTTTTTTACAAGCATCGTTTTTTTTAAGAACGTTAATCTAAGTTTAACATTTAAAATTTATTTTACCAAAAAAAACATTTGATGAAACATATGAATGATTTCTTTTTACTAATAATTGTGTTAATGAAACATAAATGTTGGTTGAATGCGAAAAAGAAAACCTAAATATTGTTATAATGATCAAGAATGGTGAGGAACATGATTATTGAAAGGACTTAAATGTTGTTATGAACCTTCACGGATAGCACTTGGGCAACATAGAATTGGTGATATTGGTGACATTGACCAACCACAATGTCATAAGTGACTTTTTTCTCTCTGTTTCACAAGGATTGTGACATTGTGACGGACTAATGTCACTAATGTCACTTAATTTCTATGTCACTCAAGTGCTACCCGAATCTTAACATTGCATATAGTAGGAGCAGCAGTGGGCACTATCGATGGCACGAGAACAAAAGTTGGAGATTTTATGGAGCTTACACACAGGGGTGGCCCTGAGGGCGGGCTCGAGGGGCGGGAGCCCAGGGCACCATTTTCATAGGGGCACCAAAATTATTATTTTTATGTAGTAGGTAGTACTACATAGATATATTTCTTTTTAAATTGCTTTGAATAATTATATTGAAAATATGTTTTTAAAGAACTTTGATTATGAATGAATTTTTTGCAATAAAAAATGCAAGAAGAAAGACATTCAAATAATTAAAAGGACATAATTTTATTAATTCGCCCATGGCACTAAAAATCTTAGGATCGGTCCTGCTTACACAGGAGCACTTGCAGAGTCTGTGCATCTATAGAAAGTTATATGTTTGGCGTCCGGGTTTTATTGAGGTTGATTTCTTTGATGTAAGTATTAACTAGTCCTTCCACGAAAACCTATATATGGAAAGAGTAATTTTTGTATTTATTAAAAATGAAAAATTAATTCCTGAAAAATTATCAAATACTACCATCAAATATCATCAAATCATGATAAAAAAAATTTAGAAGGACAAACACCACCTCCTTTTGAAATTATCTTGCGTTTAACGCAAGATAATTTTTCTCTTCTCTCTACAAGACAATATCATACCTCAATAGCACTTGAAAAAGATGACAATAGATCTTTTCAGCTTAAATATGATTTGAAATGTATATAGCTTAAATATCATACCCCATGCACGCACGCAAGCGCGCTTTCAATTCAATTTAAAATAATATTGTTTTATTAATTTAAACAAGTATATTAATTCTACGTGCTTGACACAGATATCATACTAGTGACTTATATTTGGATACCTTTTTATATCAATAACTCAAATTGATTATGAAAATTGATTGTGTATAGATGCTCTTAAGTATTTCATTCATTCCAAGATAAGTGAATCATGTGATCATTTTACACATATTAAGGAAAATGTATAAGTGAAATAGAGAAAATGATGATTTTAAGTGCTCTTGTTAAATATTGGTATTTTCATAATTAACATAAGATAAATGTTAACGAGTGCCCCCAAACACTCTTCAAGCACCCAAAATGGTAAGATTTTATGAAATTATGTGTTTTATTATATTGGAAACTGAAGTTAACAAACCCTTACCATAAATGTAAATTGAAATATATTAATTAAATCATAGTGATAAAATTAGTATCATTATAATGTATAATTAGGAAAATTAATATTACGTTGAAAAGGAAAATTGATCATTCATTTTAGGATTATTTTTTTCTATAAATGAATCACTTGTTATGGAAGAAAAGGGGAGTAAATTAAAGTAAGTATTGAAGTGACCTAATCATCCAAACAAGATTAATTTTAGGAAAATGTTAGGGGTATTGGTTAAGGATATGAAAAAGTAAATTATATATTAATAGTTAATGCATTGAAATTGTGTAATTAATTTATAATAAAGTCAAAAACAGTTTTCTTTTACGATGATAATTAGTGTAAGAATGTGAAAAAAGGTCAAAGAGGATTCAAAAGGGATATACTCCTAGTACAGTCACAAGCCAAAAGATCCTTTTTACTAGCACCACCTTTCCCCATTGCTTTCCAACAAAAAAACTCAACAATACCTAAGAAAGGAAACTCACACCAATAGCCAGTCATTTCATATCCAAAGCGGGTCCTAATTGTATGTTTGAGAAAACAATGAACGATCAGAATTAATTCGTAAACAGAGCCAAGTGGGTCCCACAACCCCAATCACCATGCTAAACTCAACTCTCAGTACTTCACTATACTCACACGTAGCAACATCACTCCTCATTTCTCAACCCAGATAACGCCATCCTTCACCGTACATTAATCAAATCATTTTCTTCTCATCATCATTAAATTAAAAAATCAAATCGTTTATTCTTTCAAGAAATTAATGCGACTCATTTTCACTATCATATCATGTCACATTTCTCTTAACACTTTTTACAAACTTTGGATCCGTTCTTAAACAACGCGCTTCTTCTTCTTATTCTTCTTCACAATATATAAACCCTAAGCTGGTAGAAGAAGAAGAAGATGGTTTATACCATTTCTGGAATTCGATTTCCCGTTGTTCCTTCTCTGAATAAGTCCAGCTTACGAGGTGGCGATCGCAGAACTTCTTATTCTAACTCCTTCTTTCTTAAGAAGAATTCATCATCATTCTCGAGTAATGAATCTTCCTCGTTTTTCCTCTTAATGCGTTTTCAATTCAGTTGGTTTCTGTTTCAAATTTTGCTTGATTAATGCTTTTTGTTTCTTGAAAACATGCATTGGTGGAAATTTGTTTGACTTCGTTTTGATTTTCGTTTGAGTGAAGTTGAATTGTGAAATTTTGTTGATAATGTTCAATTTCGTAGGTAGAATTACGTTTTGATCCTGTTTTAGTAGTAATTGTTGACTTGAGAGAATTTGAAGCATGAGATTCTGTTGATGCTGTTGAATTGACTAGGTAGGACTGGTTTTGATTCCATTTTAGTAGTGATTTGGTAACTTAAGCGAAAATGAAGCATGTCATTCTGCTGATTTGTTCGATTTCACGATCTTTTGATCTCAAGGACTTTGGCCTAAGGCTGTTTTTTGCACGTTCTGATGAGTTTGTTATGAATTGGGATACTTGATGTGTATGTGTATTTTAGCACAAGTGATAAACCGAACATTTGAAATTCAGCACCACTACTTTACTGACAACAGTAATGGAGTGTGATTCTTTTTTTTTTTTGCTTTGATATTTGTATTATTCATAATGAGTTGTCAGAATGTTCTTAGAATATTCGCTGCAAGATTTTTTGCAAAAAGTTTGTAGTTGAATGATGTTACTTCATTTTTTTATTGTTTATTTGAATGATTGCGTTTGATGTTGAAAGGGAAATAGTATATAATCTGAATAGCAATGTTTGAATAAAACATTATACTAAAAAACAATGTGAAATTATCAGTTTACATTACACTTATGCAGTAATGCTGAATATAGAAATGGCAAAGACTGTGATATGTAACTTTTACTCTGGATGAACATAAATACAATCTAGTTTGCGCATGTTCAACATCATAGTTGTGAAACCTCGCTGATATAATATATGGTTTCTTTCAGAGACTTCACTATATGCAAAGTTTTCCCATGATTCTGAAACCAAATCTTCCACAATTGCTGAATCTGATAAAGTACTTATTCCAGAAGATCAAGATAACTCTGCATCCGTGACGGAACAACTTGAAAATCCTGATATAACCTCAGAGGATGCACAGGTACTTTCTTCTTCTCCATGTGGAGTATGTTTATATATATAATCCATAGGCTGTTTGTTGCATGCCTTTCACCTCATAGGGATTGTGGTATTCATTTGAGGATTTCTGAAACTGTGAGGTATTTTAAATGCTAAAGTTGTGCACTATACTTGAGTTTCAGCATAGTTTTTATTAGTTGATTGTATGTATGTATGTATCTATGAGCAAATAAAGATTCTAGAGGATAGAGAAAAAACATATGAAGAGTGTTTATTGCTATAAAGCACCCAAAATATGAGAGTACAAATGAAAGTTTGACAGTTGTTTTTCCTGGTCATCACTGCAGATTTGTACGCATAATTTTGATCTTTGGTTGAAATGAATTCCGATATGCGAAATCTATTTAGAAAATTAGAATGTTATTTCAACTTAGACTGATACATTTTCATTGACATTCCAAACTTTATCGATCTATCCAACTTAGGCATCTTCAGAATAAGTTACTACTGTTTTGCTGGTAGTCATATATATGAGAAATGATATTTGTACAACCATTTTGTGACAATTTTTGGACAACTCTCTCATACTCTCATTTTGTTCTTACTCTCTCATTTCCTTTTTCTCTTTCTCTATTGTTTTTGACCAATAAGAAGAGAGAAAAAGAAGGTTGTCACAAAATGGTTGTACAAATATCATTACTATATAGCCATTGTGTGTAGGCAGCATGTACTTGGTCTTCTTTCTTAATTCTACTCTGTATTTCCATAGGTTAGTAGCATACCTATAAATGCATTTGGTTTGTTAATTTGATTGCAATTTCTGTTTATTAGTTATTACTGATCTTAGAATAGGTATTTTGTAGAACTCATAAATTTCTTTCAATGTTCTTAGCCGAATGCATATTTTAGTCTTTTCAGAACTTGGAGGATTTAACCATGAAAGATGAGAATAAGTACAATGTTGATGAAGCAGCTAGCAGTTATAGAGAGGTCGGAGATGACAAAGGTTCTGTTATCTCATCATCACTTGTGGATGTTAACACTGATGCTCAAGCCAAGAAGACATCAGTTCATTCAGACAAGAAAGTAAAAACAGATAAACTTAAGGTCATTCCTCCACCTGGTGCTGGACAGAAAATATATGAGATTGATACATTTTTACAAGCTCACCGTCAGCATCTTGATTTCCGGTAAGCTAACTCCAATATAGACGAAGCAAGTACTCGATTTTCTGAATGAAATAACGAATGCAAAGCTTTGAATGTTGTGGGGCTATAATTATCATGTAATTGAAGTTTCATATTTCATGCTGTTATATTGGGGGGAGAATGACAAATAGCTTGTTGTATGTGCTCTTGGTGGTTAGCTAAGAGGTAATAGTGTGGGATACTGCTTTCAGATGAGTTGTCCACTGTCTTGGACTTCTTAGAGATCTGTCATTTTAATGTTCAATTTAAGAGTATGACTAAAATGAGATTATTTTAGTTCATTAAATGTGGCTCATAATTTGCCAATGACTTCACACGAATCACACCAGAAAGTCAGTGTCCAATATATATGTGTGTGTGTGTGGGTAGGTATATATATTTAAGCTACTGTTATCAATGCTAGCATAATAATTTAATATAATGTATACCTTACCAATCCAAAATCCAGAAAACAAATTAATTGTTCAATTTTTTGCTTCACAATTATTTGTTGATATATTGTTCAGCATGTAATTGCTTCACAATTACATGTAGCCGACCCCACTTAGTGGGATAAGGCTTGGTTGTTGTTGTTGTATTGTTCAGCATGTTAATTTTTTCTGCTTCCCTCTACTAATTTTGTGCTTTTAGTTCTCAACACACTGTTAATAGAGGGCCACATTTCCTGTCTATCGGAATTCCTGGTTATAGTGGGTATATACATTTATGTTACTGTTATCTATGGTAGCATAATAATTTAAGATACCATCCGGTCTCTATTATGAGAGAAAATTCACTTTTTAGGTTCATTCAATAAATGATGTATCTAGTCCCTAATATAGACTAAATACATCATTTATTGGATGAACTTAAAAAGTGAAGTTTCTCTTATATTTTAGAGACCAGAGTAGTACCCTACCAATCCAAAATCTAGAAAACAAATTAATTATTCAATTTTCTGCTTCACAGTTATTTGATTAACATACTGTTCAGCATGTTAATTTTCGTGTTTCCCCCTACTAATTTTGTGCTTTTAATTCTCAACATACTATATGTGAAACCAAAGCCTGATTTTCACTGAAATATATATATTTTTCTCAAATCACAGCTATGGACAGTACAAAAAAATTCGGGAGGAAATTGACAAGTATGAAGGTGGTCTTGATGCATTTTCTCGTGGGTACGAAAAGTTAGGCTTCACACGCAGGTATTATGTTGCACTTATTTTGGTCAGTCAATCCCCCCCTTCTGTGTCTTAAGTTACTAATAACTTTTTGTTAAGATGATTTTTGCAAAGTCTATTAAACATATCTAATGCCGGTCAATCAAAGAACATGCTCTAGATTGGAAACATTCTTAGACTAAGCCTTGTACAATGCACTAATGCTGCCAACTCATACGCACTAATCCAATTACAAGAAGAAATCAAAATGGCAGCTAGAGTAAACTTTATTGAATTTTAGGTTTCTGGAATACAGGGAATACGCGAATAATGTAATCATGGTTGTGAGATATGACATAGATACTTAAATTAAAGCTAAATTGTATTAAGTTTGAAACTTGTTAATGATGTAGAAGGAAATTTTTTGAACCATATAATACTGCTCCACAAAACATACTCAGGTCTTTAAACCATCATTAACAAGCTTAAAACTTAATACAAGCTTTTATTTATAATTTAAGTAATTTCATAGTGTAAGGTTTGATAGTCAAACAGTAAATGTGCTTAAAAGGGAAATTATTGCATGCCCTAATTTCCACTTCATTGATATGGTCTTTGATGACTACAAGCTTTTGTTTGCAGTGCTACAGGCATTACTTACAGAGAGTGGGCACCTGGAGCTAAGGTATACTTCATTTTAATTATTGGTATAAACCCTGGTTCTAGTTTGTGTTCAAATTACTTTGTAGAGTTTTAAAAGCACAAGTACAACACAAGATATGGCGATAAAACATATTTTAAAATCGTAGGCATGATTTGCAATAGATCCGGCCCTGCCTTGGACCTCAACTGCTATGGCGGGAACTGTATAACACACATTTGCCTTTGCTCCCATTTCACCATTTGTATTGCTGATTGTATGAGTTAAAAAATTTGAAGTACAAAGATATAAAATGAAACTAGGAGTATTTGAAGTGTCCATTAAGTGTCCAACACGCTATGACTACTATTTTGAAGTATCTATGCTTTCTTGGCAAAGTCACGAGGGTTTTTAATTTAGATATAAATTCTCAATTCTGCTTCAATCAACGTGCCTTATAGTTCAATGTTTACATGTATCTTACAGTTATTTAGAATTTAATGGAGTTCCCTTAGTAGCTTAAAGGAAATATGCTCTATTGAACTTTGTCTTGTTTACGTGGTCAAACTCATACATTTACTTGATTTACAACTGCACTTATAAACTGTAGTTACTGTCCTATTGTCAATATAATGATTGTAGTAATTCCAAAGTACATGAAATCAGTTTATTTGGGTAGAAAACAAAAAGGCATTCTATTGGAAAGATCAAGTCCAGATCTACATGAGGAGACATTAGTGTATTTTTTAAGTAGTTGTCTGTATCTCTTCCCTCAGCTTCCTTTTGCAATTCTATCACTATATATTTTCAAACAAAACTCGGAGACAATATGGTTTTGAATACCGTGTATGTAACTTGTCTTTAAACTTCAATACAATTCATTTAATCAGTCAAAGTATAACTGGATTTTATTTCCTCTGCAACCATTCTGGATATTATTGGTTGCCTCTTCAGTCAGCAGCATTAGTTGGAGATTTCAACAATTGGAATCCAAATGCAGATGTAATGACCCGGGTATGTAATTCTTAATTTCTCTTTGTCGTTTAAATATGTTCATTAAAAAGTCTTTCGCTTTTATCTTCTTCCTATTTTTTCTCCATCCGTTTGACTTTGACCTAGAATCTCACTTCCTCTCCCCTCTTGTTCTGTCCTACTCATTCTTTGTAAAATTGAATTGGATCAATGTACTTCATTTATGATGACCTGGAATCTGTATTTGTTTGAGACCTATTATTCATGGAGGAATGTAAATGTGATTGTTACAACCCAACCAAATGCTAAGAGAAGTCATACCCTGTATGGATGGATAGATGTAATTATGACAAATCTTGCAGACTCCTAGCCCTGCATATTGGACATCCTTACTTAGATTTAGTTGACAATTGTATTGATTTTGAAATTTTTAAAATGCTCTTGTTTTGTCAAACAGGACGATTTTGGTGTGTGGGAGATCTTCTTGCCAAATAATGCCGATGGTTCACCACCAATACCTCATGGTTCTCGAGTCAAGGTAATTTTCTCCTGAAAAGAATTTTTTTAGGAGTTTGATGATCTTCACATATGTTTCATATAGTCATTGGTTATAGCAATGTTGTCGATTGCGGACTGCAAAAAATAGAAGTTTGTTCAAATTCCACTATGCAACATGGCTATAGCGCCGCTATTTGACAATATTTAGTACTGAATAGCGTATTGCGGAACAATAGCGATTTGATCAAATTCAGTCACTATTTAACAACACTGGGTTATGGTCTTTCTTTTTATTTCCTTTATTGTTGGTATTTTGAGTATTTTTTGGATAATGAATCTCGTATTAAAAATTATGTAGATTTTTCCAAATATGTGACCTGGTTCCACATAATTTTTTCATATATTTTTACTTTTTATCAAGAATTGCTTTGAGAAAGAACATGAAATTCCTTGCATGTATCAAGAAGAATGACGTCTCTTATAACACTAACAAGAAAAGGAAAATATTATTCGATGGTTAGATTGTCTTCTGAAATTATCCATCTCTATGTTCCATAATTTTTATTTTTATTTTGTATTATTTCTTCCTTTTTTAGATTTTTTAAGGACGAGTTGATAAGATGTTATCTTAAGGAATTGTGCAAGGAAGCTCAGCACCCTGGAGGGGAGCCCAATCATACAAGCTCATTAAAATTGATTTTTCATTTTTTCTGGAAACAATTTTTTTTTTTTGTAAATACAACTAAAATGAGAGATCGATATTTAAAACTCTGCATGAGTCATTGAAGTGTGTATAAATGACAAAATGGTATCATTTATGCAATTGTTATGGTACTCTCATTTGTATCGGTATACGAATTCACAAAATAAATATTCTAGAATGCAGCTAGGAGTATATGAAGTGTTCAACACGGATATGTCCAATACAAGTATGGCTGTTATTTTGAAATGACCATACTTTCTTGCAAACCGCACTAGTTTTGAAGGAGATTGACAGGCTAGGCTAGTTGATCTATTTTTGTCTTCATATTTGGTTTTTTAAGTGTTAAATGTTTCTTCTTCATATTTGGTTTTATGTTTCTTTTACTAGGACATATCTTACTCTTGTCTGATGTAGATTGTAAATTTCTCTCTTATTTTATGTTTTTCATCCTAAAAAAGTAAATATGACAGCAATTTAGCCAGGACCATACATGTCAAACGTTTCTTGTTGTCTTGAACTAAGCCTACGGGTATTTTTGTGAAATGTAAACTAAATATTTCGTAAATATATATTTGTAGATCCACATGGATACACCCTCTGGGATCAAGGACTCAATTCCTGCTTGGATCAAATTCTCTGTACAGGCTCCTGGTGAAATTCCATATAATGGAATATACTATGATCCCCCAGAGGAGGTAAGATTCTACATTTCTTCCATGCAGGCTAAGCATAGAAAAAGAGATTACCAATCTAAATATCTGTTTCCCCCTTACATTTTTCATGGGATAGAATTGTGTCTACTCATATTTATGACCTTTCTTTGGCGATCTATTTGTGGGAGTTTCAAGGGGACTTTTATATCAATGACATACATTACAATGAGGTTGATTGCTTTATAGTATTTAAAGCAATCAACCACTCTGAGCTTTTTTACTTTAAATTTTGGGTTAAATATGGTTTTGGTCCCTATAAAATTGGGAACTTCTAAGTTTAGTCCTTACTTAAATTTAATAGCTTTTTTAGACCCTACAAAAAAATTTACTTCTAATTTTAGTCTCTGCTAAAATAAAGTTTGTTTAATTATCCTTAAACTCTTAAAGTTTTGAACGATTTTTTTGAGACAAGTTTAGAACACTATCAAAGGTTCATTTACTAAAATTTAGAATTCTTTTACATGAAACGAATTAAATATGAATTTTTGAAAACGACAAAAGTTAAAGATAAAAGTAATAAAATCTGGACGTAAAAATCAAATTTTGCGATAATTTTTTGCGGAGGAACTTTTAGTAATGTTCTTAACACGTCTACAAAAAATTGTTCAAAAACTTAGGACTTTCAGCATAAATTAAACAAATTTGAATTGAGTAGGGACTAATATTGAGTGCATATTTTTTTCGTAGGGACTAAAAGAACTATTAAAATTAAGTAAGGACTAAACTTAAAAGGTCTAAATTTATAGGGACTAAAAACATAATTAACCCTTAAATTTTTATAGGGTTAATTAATTAAGTGGTCCCTATAATATTCAGAATTTTGTTTTTACTGCCTACACAAAAAATTGCATTTTTTTGTCCCTGTAAAATTTTGCGTCAGCAATTTTAGTCCCTATAAAATTTTCCATCAGCCTTTTTAGTCCTTGTAAAATTTTCCGTTAGCATTTTTGGTCCCTAAAAATGCTAAAGGAAAATGCTACAGGGACTAAAAAGTGCGATTTTTTTTAGGGACTAGAAACAAAAGTCTGGATATCTATTGGGACCGTTTACTTTACTAACCCATTTTTATATTATGAGGGTTCATTAATTTTCTCCTTGAGGCTTTGTTTGTGAGTTTAGAGGGGAAGGGAGGGGAGAGTTTTGGAAAAGGAGGGTTTTGGGGGGTTAATTTTTCTTCATAATACAAAACTCTCCTCATTTGGGGAACTAAAAAGTTGTATTGGAAGAGGGTTTTGGGGGGTTTATATGAATTTTTCAAATTTATTCGATGTTGTTAAAATATTCTTAATATTAAAAATATATGAATCATGAGCATTAGTTTATCATTCTCTAAAAAAACACTCTTTCAAAAAAATGTGAAAGATTTCTCCATTTCTCTCTAGACTTCCCACCCCCCAAATCCCTTCACTCCCCTCCCCTCCCCTCCAAACTCCCAAACAAAGCCTAAAAGAAAATATGTACTAATCTCTCCTTATTACTTAATTACTATTAATGACCCAAAAAACTAGACAAAGCTGCAACATTTTTGTAACTACGTTTTGCAAGTGCCAGATTGCAGAACATTATGGAAGTAGTTCTGTTAAGATATACGTATATAAATTAATATAATTATTTATCAGCAACAGTTTACCGGCTATATGTACAGGCCTTAGGTGCTATTCAATATAATATGTGTCGGTTACCTAATTGTTGACTTCTGATTTTTCTGTCATGCACTATTGTGTTAAATGGTTTATATTTTTCTCTTTTTACAGGAAAAATATGTCTTCAAACATCCACAGCCAAAGCGACCACAATCAATTAGGATATATGAGGCACACGTTGGAATGAGTAGCCCGGTGCGTACTTTATACTCTCTCTATTACATCAGAAAGTATTGTTATTATGTATCATCAATGGCAAAATGTCAAGGACTAAAATTGTTTTTTTGCCAACCCAAGTAACATCATGGTTCATTGCTGCATATAGTTACTTGTTTTGAAATTACAACATTTATCTTTACCCTAAAGTGAAATTATCTTACTGTTCATAAAAGTAAGGTTAGTTAAACTGATTCCTTACACTTCCACTAAATGCTAATTGAAAGGCATTATTGGTTACATGCAACAAGGCTTTAGATTTTCGTAAAATAAATTTCTTCATTGAATTATTTCCTTGCAATGAAGACATCGGTCTCATTCATACAATCGGTGTCTTTCAGATTTAAATACAGAATAGTTTGCTTAATAAAAGAGAGTTCATCTAGAAAGTTCAATGGAGCGTTTATTTAGAGGTAGTGTTATTTTTGTTATTAATAATGCTTTGAACCATGTGGTGCAGGAGCCAAAAATCAACACATATGCCAATTTTAGAGATGATGTACTGCCTCGCATTAAAAAGCTTGGCTATAATGCTGTCCAGATTATGGCTATCCAAGAACATTCTTACTATGCTAGCTTTGGGTAACTCTTATAGAGTCCCTATCCATTGTAATCATTAATCATTGATTTTTCCCCATCCCAAAATGCTGATGGTTCCAATGTGATTCTAAGAATAACAGGCCGTTGTGTTCTATATTTCTTGTTTCTTAGCGCATTAGTGTCTCCCTCCTAAGATTGATGGCCCGACTTTAAAAATATTGTTCTGCGTGATGCAGGTACCATGTTACTAATTTCTTTGCACCTAGCAGTCGGTTTGGAACTCCAGAAGATCTTAAGTCTCTGATAGACAGAGCCCACGAACTAGGCCTGCTTGTTCTGATGGATATTGTACATAGGTAATCTTTATACCTTACACGCTATATATTATTTTCATTGTTCTGGAAATATCTTGATAAGCATCTAAGAACTTGGAGAACCCTCCCTTAAAAGCTAGCTATCAAGGGGGGATAACCAAGCAATTAAACATCTCATACCACTCGATGTGGACTTGGGCACTCTTAAATATCCAAGTCCCTATCATAGCACCGACCCTGGGAGTCAACGTCCTGGAAGATGCACTCTACGACACTTTAATCGGTCTTTCCTGTCAGTCCCTCCATAGGTAGCCCTTCTTTCCAACCAACCGACAACCAGCTCTGATACCAATCTCTGGGAATGCTTTCCCAACGGAGAAATATTTACAGGGAAATAGAAAATAAAATAATTAGGGTAGAGAGGAAAATGGTAACCGCAAGTAACTACCCTAGGAGTTAGAGAGACTAGTCTCTCCCAAAAAAACAAGATACAAACCGAATGTACACTACTTTCCCTTCCTCTCTAATTTATAATTTTACTTAATTAACAAGTTCTACACCAGGCCCATATAAATTTGTGTGTGGGCTTCCTCCTAGAATAAATCGTCACAATCGGAGTCCTATTACTAAAATATCTCTAGTTCTTATTTTTCAATTGTATCATCATCTATCACTACATGAATGATAGTGCATGCTAGATCTTATTGATGGTATTTAATCTGCTTCTTAGACCTGATTACCAATATCTGATGACTGTAGCCATGCATCAAGTAATACATTGGATGGCCTCAACATGTTTGATGGAACTGATGCTCATTATTTCCATTCTGGTTCACGGGGTTATCATTGGATGTGGGATTCTCGCCTTTTTAACTATGGAAGCTGGGAAGTAAGTGATATTCCCAGAGTTCATTGACATTGTTCTGAATATAGACTTCAATCATGATTCTTCTATGCCCTTCTGGTCGATAGTGACTTATTCTTTTAATTAGGTCCTAAGGTATCTACTTTCAAATGCTAGATGGTGGCTGGATGAATATAAGTTTGATGGGTTTCGATTTGATGGTGTCACATCAATGATGTACACTCATCATGGACTGCAGGTACATTCTAGTTGGTTTTAGTGTCTGGTCTTTAAATTTATGGTATTCTAAGATAACCTGGCTGCTTTCTTACTCGGTAATCATGGATTATAGTATTTCCAAGTGAAGAAAAAAGGGTTGAAATTTTAAATAACATTTTGTATTATTGTCAGAACAGTGCAGAGAATTGGGTAACCTTATTGTTTTATGGTCCTGTTTGTTTTCTTACATTCTTTTGTTGTAGATCTGTCCTCCTCTTTTACTTCCTTCCTCTCTAAATCTTCATGCAATTTTTTCTCTCTCTCTGAATGATAGTTTTACAGCTTGATGGGTCTACATACATACACCAATGCATGATAACCATGGACATAACCTGCTTAATAATTGAAAAATTGTTCAATAGTGGAGTGGACAATTTAGGTTCTCCCCTACTAGCTTCCTCCCCACTCTTCGCGTTAAGTAGAGCACTGAAACAAGGGTCTAAGTAGCCTACATTTTTTTTAGTAAATGAATATATATGAATAGGAGAACAAAGGGAGGCATAGGAAGACCTAGAAAAACTTATTAAGAGAAACTGTTAAGAAAGATCAAGAGGTTAATGAGTTGGATAGAAATATAGTATAAGTATATGATTCTGTAAAGGACAATAGCACCAATCAGGATTATTGAATACTATAGATTTTAAACAGGGATCGTTTTGCATTGTGGATGATTTTTACACTTTTTATGATAACATATAGTGAGTTTACTATAGAAAAAATCATCTAGGCCTCTTGTTGACAACAATGCGATCTCTGATACAGAGAGATACCTCAACCCAGATAATGAGATTTGAAAGGACAAAGAGAAGTTGATATATAAAAAAATAAAAAAAAGGAAACAATTTCAAAATAACTGTTGAAATATATTATAGTTGCGGTTATCCTTTGCAGAAAAGGGTTCTCATTTCAATCAGATATAGGATTATTTCTGTTTCTCTATCGTTCACTTTTTTTCCTTAAAAAGATTCTTGAACCTTGCTGCAGGTATCTTTTACTGGAAATTACAATGAGTATTTTGGTTTTGCAACTGATGTTGAAGCTGTGGTTTACCTGATGCTTGTTAATGATCTCATTCATGGGCTCTATCCTGAAGCTGTTTCAATTGGTGAAGATGTATGTCGTTCTCTCAAGTTTTACGCTAATTAAGTTATACTTCATTTAAACTGTATTAGGAGTTGAGTAATTGTGATCTCATAAATTTTATTGTCTCTCCATCCTTACCTGATAGTATGGTGTTTGAACACCCTCTACTTGACTCAATTAAAATTAGCAGTTGATGTTACAATTTTCTTTCCATTTCCAGGTGAGTGGAATGCCAACATTCTGCCTTCCGACACAAGATGGTGGGATTGGCTTTAACTATCGCTTGCATATGGCCGTTGCAGACAAGTGGATTGAGCTTCTTAAGTAATCTTTTATTCTTATTCTGCAGTGCGAATACATCATATCATGGTTTCTTTCAAATAATCCTGTTTGTGGGATGTCTATGATTACAAATATAGTGCATTTGTGTAAAATGGAATTTCTAGCTATCGATTTTTCTATCGTTAATATCAAAAAATGAACGAGCCACGACATGGTGCAACAGAATGATAGAAATAAAAATTAAAAAAGTAACCCAAAAGAAAGACTAGAGATGGGCTCGTATTTATTCGATCCTTCATTGCCATTGGACTACAAATAATGTTAATGCTAAAACCAATGTGAATGGACGATGCAGAATAGAAAAACATATTATTAGATTATTTTTTATTAGGATTTATCTAGTTTTTTAAATGTATTTATGATTTGCTAGAATTATATTTTTTATTAGACTTATAGTTTATCTAGGGTCTTTTATCATCTTTGGATTACAAATATTAGATTCTCTTTTGGTGTCTTGTGATATTAAACCTTTTTGCATAGTTTGTAGTATTGAATTGTTCATTTCTTGCAAGAGAATCAGAAAACTAAATCACTGAAGTACTCTAACCTAGAGGAGTACATCACGTTCATTTTTTTTTATCAATTTGCATCAAGTTTAGAATCTCAGATAAATCATAATTAGATATGAAGTTCTAATGTCTTTCCAATCTGCATTGATGAGCCCAGAAATATTATATATGTTCAAAAGGGGAGGCCTTGGCACAACGGTAAAGTTGTTGTCACGTGACTGAAAGGTCAAAAGTTCAAATCCTGGAAACAGCCTCTTGTGTAAAAAACAGGGTAACACTGCGTACAATACACTAAAGTGGTGGGACCCCTTCCTGGACCCTGCGTATGCGGAAGCTTTAGTGCCGGGCTGCCCTTAGTATAAGCAAATCAGATATAGCATGGGTTTTTGTTTCGTTGGTTACAAGCATACATATAGAGTATGTTATTGCTAAGAAGTTTGGGCTCTTATATGCCTAATGGTGAATATTCTTATATAATATAACCTCCAAAGTTTAAGGTGACGTCCAAATGTAAATGAAGAATAATTCTGTTTGAATATATTGCATGTAAGTATTCCTTCAATGCACAGAGATTGGTAGTGTGTTATCTAATTTTTTGCATCCGGAGATGCAACATTTTCTGTATCTCAATGTTGCAACCATCAATTGAAGCTGTCTTTTTGTTGGAAACTATTATGCAAGTCAAATCCTATATCCGTTCAAATCTCTTGCCGTAATTTCAGCCATATCATTTTTTATGTAGGAAAAAAGATGAAGATTGGAGAATGGGTGATATAGTCCACACACTGACAAACAGAAGGTGGCTAGAAAAATGTGTGGTTTATGCTGAAAGTCATGACCAAGCCTTGGTTGGTGACAAGACCCTAGCATTTTGGTTGATGGACAAGGTGCGTAGCTCTTGAATATATTGTGTTTCAATTATGCTAGAAGAACTTATTCTGGATCTTAGCTATCTCTCTCTTTTTTTTTTCTGAAGAGATTGGGAACTTATGCTGCAGTGAAGTTATTTTTTGTAGCATATAAATCAAATTTTCTTGACTACTATAAATCTTGTGGAAACTTCTTGTACGCATTTGCAATCAGCCTCTAAGTATGTAGATGAGTGTTGTTGAGCTTAGGCATCCGTTGTTTCTCTCACTGTTTCTTGAATTCGTTAGGTTCTTACTTAGCTTCTGTCAAATCATTAAGGATTATTGCTTTTGTTTAGTAAATGGTAATTGCTGTAGTTTGTCATTGTACATTTACATTTTACTTATGCTCTGTTGGCTGCTTCAGGATATGTATGACTTCATGGCTTTAGACAGACCATCTACTCCTCTAATCGATCGTGGTATTGCATTACACAAAATGATTAGGCTTATTACTATGGGCCTTGGTGGTGAAGGGTATTTAAATTTTATGGGGAATGAATTCGGCCATCCTGGTAAGTTTATTTGACTTAATTCTTTTTATTATTTATTAGAAAAATCATAATTATCCTGACCAAAAAAAAAAAGAAAAATCATAATTATTTGACAATTTGAGAAGTTGTTGGATTTGCTGTTACCAAATCAATGATAAATTAAGTTTGATAATTTATTATTGTTCTGTTCAGAGTGGATCGATTTTCCAAGGGGTGATCAACATCTCCCTAATGGCACAATAGTTCCTGGGAATAACAACAGTTATGATAAATGCAGGCGTAGATTTGACTTGGTAAGTTTCTGGTTCCTTTATTCAGAACTTGTGCAAGTACTACTTTATATTCCAAGTTTGTTGTTATGGGGTTTCAGTTAGTTGGGAACTACGTGGTGGTGAAACACGTTTGATCTTACTGCCGATTAATTATAAAGCTTACTGTAGATATCATTTGCATACATGATTCAAGTAGATTTGAAGAATGAGTGCCATATACTAACATTTTTCCGATCCTTATTCGGAGGATATAATGGTAAAATCATAAAGCAAAAAGTGTCTCAAAGGAACCAGAGAATGTGTAATAGGTTTTCCAGTTTTGGGTTGTAAATTAAGTCAATATTCTGTCCCTGGCCATTTAACATGCATGTAACTGTGATTGACCCTTTATAACCCAATCCCTTATTATTGAAAACAATTTTTTATAGGGCTGTGCAAAATAACTAATTTCATAAAAACCTATCCATATCCGTTTGATAGCCACTTGGTGGATTGAATTTTTAAACCAAAAGCACATTTCTCATCTCAATTTGGGTTCAAACCAGTGCTGAATCCGGTTCCAGTTCCAAATCTGGTTTTTAACCAATACAAAATATGAGATCAAGTTTGTTCTGCCATCATCAGAATGAATGTCAACATGAAGAGGCTAAGGCCTATTCATCAAAGATACATCAACCACAATGAAAATCATGTCAAGTAGTGCTATTTGATAGTTACTGCTATGAAAACAAAGATGGAATTCTACTGTTAAGGCTCAACAAAAGGAATTCCTGGCTCATTGCTAATCATTGCCACAGCACCCGTACGAACTGATCGTCGTTTATGGCAGTCTTTTGCAGCCATTTCAAAGGGCAGTGATGGTAAATCATTGCAGATCTGTGAACCCACATCATCCGTATCCGAACCACAAGGAGCACCATGAGCCACCACGAAGCCGCAGTCGCAGATCTGGTTGACGGCCGCCACAACGTGGCTACCTGAGCTTCAAAAAATTCTAAGACTATGTCAGATTTCTATTTTCCAGCATCCCCGGTCTCTGTTGCTCTCTATGAACCACTTCAGTAGCACCACTACAGAACGTGGCAGAGATTTATTGCTGTGACAATCGATGTTGTGAGCGGTAGAGGAAAATGGAACGATCAAAAAAAGAAGCTAAGTTGAGAGCGACAGAGGATATAGATGTCTATCCACCACAACGTGGCTACCTAAGCTTCAAAAAATTCCAAGACTATTTCAGATTTCTGTTTTCCAGCATCCCCTCTCTCTGTTGCTCTCTATGAACCACTTCAGTAGCACCAATACAGAACGTGGCAGAGATTTCTGGCTGCGACAATCGATGTTGTGAGCGGTAGAGGAAAATGGAACTATCAAAAAAAGAAGCAAAGTTAAGAGTGACTGGGGATATAGATATCTATCCGTATGTAAGACAATAACCCAACTAAATATCCATCCGTTTAAAATGGACTGGTTTACAAAACCTACTTTAGTTAACCTGATTTTGTTTTGACATGGATACGTAACCGTTTAAAATGGACTGCACACCCTGACATTTTACACCAAAAAGAATATTTTTTTGCAAATAATTGTTTATTCAAAAGAAATCCCTCACCAACTCCTTCGTCTTTCTGAATATGATTGCACTAATTTAATTTCTCTGAGCTAGATGTAGACCATGATATATATCGAGTAAACATATATTACCACAAGGATTAGCCTTTCTGTTGAGAATAAGCAAAAGCATGATCTCTTTCTGCAGCATGGTTGATGATGTTGGTTGCTCTTGTTATCTTACCTAAATCACCAAATCAGCATGGATTTCATTGTTATTGCAATATATGCATGTTTCATATTTCCAGAAATTCACTTTGCAATTTTAGTTTGGAGTTACTAAAGAAAGATGATATGTATGAATTGTTGAAATACAGAGTAACAAACAAACTATAGCACATATGACTAGGTATTGCAGATGTATTTAAGTTTGTGGTGTCTGTAATTTAGATGACTGAACAGATGAAATGTTCAAAAGTTTCACATGCCATGAAACTCAAATGAAGTTGCTACTTGCTAGCATATGGACACGTGGAGTGAGACAGATGGAAACTAGCATACAACACAACGTATGACGAGATGCTTGAATATAGAACTAAAAATACAAAATGATTATGACGAGCTTTTTCCTGATAAAATCTGACAGATATAGGATGAAACTATTAAACTATGTTGTTTATTATCTGCATTGCTTTGACATTCAGCAGTGAGGTACATGTATATATCATAAGCCATCAGAATTTCTAAGGCTTCTAGGAAAAAATAAATTAAAAACTTACCAAGGCATTAGTTCAAAGGCTACAAAAATGATCACATCTATGTTCCTTAATCAGGGTGATGCAGAATATCTAAGATATCATGGAATGCAAGAATTTGATCGAGCTATGCAGCACCTAGAAGAAAGATATGGTGTAAGTTTTCAAATTTTGTTATCTACTATTTTATTTGTCAATGAAATGCCTAAAAAAATTTCTTTGGTATCTGCTTGTGATTTGACGTTTGTTGCTCATCATTGATTTAGAGATAACTTGTGGGAAGTTGGTTTTGAATAACAATAACACACACATTGTGAAATCAGTCTTGATTTCTACTCATTTCAAGACAAGCTCTATCTGCAGTGTTATGCAACTTATTTTTTTATTTTTTTATTTTACAGATAGTATTCAACCTAGGTTTTTTTTCTCACAAATGAGATAGGGGTTAATATTATTTTTTGGTTTTTAATAACTAAGCAGTTAAGGAAAATTAACTGTGCCTACCTTTGGTGCAGTTCATGATTTCTGAGCACCAATATATTTCAAGGAAAAATGAAGGTGACAGAGTTATAATCTTCGAAAGGGACAACCTGGTCTTTGTATTCAATTTTCACTGGACCAACAGTTATTCAGATTACAAAGTTGGCTGTTTAAAGCCAGGGAAATATAAGGTACTATCTATGTATTATTACTCTGGCAAAAACTAAAGTAGTAACAATAAAAGTCCTTTACAACAATGCAAAGCTATGATATGCAATTCTATCCTAAGAAACATCATTTTCATCACATGTCTGATTAGTCTCCTAACCCGTACCCTGATCCAGGAAAGTTCGATATTTGGATCAAGTAATTTCCAATTACGAAACCCTCAAGTGAACCAATTTTAATCTTCTTTCTTATTGTGGATGTATATTATTATTGAATTCATTTGATTTAGAGAGCATATGTTCTTTTCATCTTTTGATACGAGACTTCTACTGACGGTGGATGTCAATGTGTGCAACATGAGATAATCAATACTGATTATACTTTTCTTTTCTGTTCCAATATTTGGGAATATGTTTAACCTTGTATTGGTGGATTATGCCTTTCCTTTTTCCAGATTGTCTTGGATTCAGATGAGTCCTTGTTTGGTGGCTTCAATAGGCTCAATCATACTGCTGAGTACTTCACTTCGGTAAGGGACTTCTCTAAACTTGTTTCTTTGTGAAAATGTTCAGGCGTGGACACACAAGCGTGCTTGTATTGTTTGTGTTTCTATTTTGTTATCTTTTTCTTACATTCTTGGGGTCATGGTTTTACCATTTTGGGTTCTCCCGGTGGAATTAACAAACTCTTTGGATTCTCTTGGATGATTTTACAGGAAGGATGGTATGATGACCGGCCTCGTTCCTTCCTCGTTTATGCACCTTGTAGAACAGCAGTGGTATATGCTCTTGTAGATGGAGTTGAATCAGAGCCGGTTGAACTGTCAGTTGGAGTTGAATCAGTGACAATTCAACAGTCAGTTGAAGTTGAACCCTGATGACAATTCTTGGATAAGTATAAGAAATGCATAATGGCATTGATGCAATCATTTAAAACTAGCCAACCAACTTATGGTGATTAATAGGCTCTGAAGCTCTAAAGCAGAACTCAACCAAAATGTGCGGAGCGCTAGTTAACTTAATCTTTAGTGGTGCAGCAGACCATCGTCCAAGTGTTTGTGCATGTGCGTATGCCTTGCTAGGTAAATTATGTATAGCACACAAGGCTATTCTGTTTACACATTTTAGGGTTGAACATGCACAAGTTGCATGGCGTGTGAAGAATGTGAAACAACAAAAGTACGGTACAAAACTTCAGATCTACCGTTTCTGTGCACATAATAATGCGATCTGCATAAGTGCATTGACCTTAATTTACCCTAGAAAATTTTGCGGGAGGCCTTATATATGATATCTCCTTTCAGAGTTATAAGTTGAATTGTGACAATGGGGCCGTGATAATGAAGTAATTGTACACGGTGAAAATAATTGCCTTGGTCTAAATGGTGGAACCTTTGCCACTTGCCACGGGTGTAGCACTGAATAATAATGATAAATAAATTCCATTCATTAATGTACTTCCTCATGTCTTATTGAAAAGAAAAAACAATTCTCATTTAAAAAAAATAATAAGTAAAGTATTTTTCCAGTTGAGTGCATAATTTCAATACAAATTTAATGGGATAATTATTGTAGTAAAGGATAGTCTAGTAATTATAACTCATTTGTATATAAAATTAAGACAATTAAAATAACTTCACATGTCAAGTTAAATAAAATCGGAGGGGTTACAAGTCCTTATTTTTAGACTAAAACAATAAACACTTTCAGGATTTTGTTTATCTTTTTTACTATCCTTAATCAAATTCAAATCTTGATTATTTATTGATACTATTGTATGAGCGTAGGCACTATTTATTTATTTTTTGAATAAAACTTATCTGTACAATTTAATATTGAAATAAAACTATTCTATGTTATTGAAATATACTAAACTAATGTCAGGATTGCACATGTTTTTGAACTTTGCATAGACAGGTCTCTGCTGATTAGTCTATGCAAAAGAAAAAACAATCGGTCTTCATTCATTCCACTGTTTGACACTACATTGCTAACAAAAATATGAAAAATGTTTTTCTCCCTTTTAAAATTGTTCATTCCCCTATCTCAATGGAAGTTAACTCATGCTCGGCATTTTTCAGCGTGAGTTAACTCATGCTGAAACTTTTAAGATTGGTTCAATCACTTTTTAAATTGGATCAACCGAGTTTAAAAGTGTCAACATGAGTTAACTCACGTCGAAAGAATGTCAAACATGAGTTAACTTCTGCTGAGATAAGGGAATGGACAGTTTTGAAATGGAGAAGAACAATTTTCCAAAAATATAGGCCACTGCTGTTGGAATTTGGACGCTTTCTTGCACAATACAAAGGGAGGTAGGAGTGAGAGTAGCGTCAAAGAGTAAATTTCGAGAAAGGTACAGGAAGATAGAGTAAAGTGGATGGAAAGTGTGATGAAGAGGATTCAACTCTGATTGGAATATTTGAATTTCCGGGGTTGACGGTTGGGAGAGAGGGAAGATGAGAGGAAGTGGTTCTGAATTGGTTGGTTCGAATCTCTTTTTGGACACTAGCATTACTTGTTAAGCTCAGAGACCGGACACTAGCATTACTAATTCTATGTGAAAACAACAATGTGTCGATGTGTATTTATTTTAGTCACGTCATTGTCTTAATCAAAATCAAAAATATATATTGTAGGATTTATTTGAGACAAAAAGTCTTGATGGGACAAAATGTATTTAAGTCTTGGCACATGAGAATGAAATTCAAGGGGGATTTAAGTTTTGATAAAACAAGGATATTATGACATTTTTTTAGATATTGTATGGCGTGCTCACTAACTAGGTTTGGGGTATGTAACATTGTCCTTTAAGAAATGAATTAAATTAACTGCAACCAAAATGAAATGCTGATGAACAAAGATCTCCCATTATCCTTTTCCTTTCCAACAACAAGTCAACAAACATAGTTCAAAAAGTTGATACAAAACGTGGCCGTGGTCCAACATTTCTCTAAAAGTGGAAACTAACCCCCAAAACAACACAAGATAATTAAAGCACCAATTACTAAACTTAGGTGCTAATGTAGCTGGCTTCAGAACCAGAACAACGTGGCAATTGATGTAAAACACTAGTAGGTGAAGAAGTTGAAGTAGATGATCTAAGTGCCTCAGCAAGTGGTCCTCCCATTGAAGACACTTGATTACCTGAATTCCATCCTCCGACCCAATTCAATTGAAGTTGTTGTTGTTGCTGCTCAGTATGTACTAGGCCCACATTCTCATTTCTTGGACAAGGTTCTTCTCCATAGCCAGTGGACAATTTCAATGACACATCTGAAGAAGAAGAAGTGTTGTTATTTCCTGGCATTGAAATTGAGAGACATGTGGAGGATGACCCACCATTGTTTTCAGCATTGTCAGACTCTTGCAGTGATCGTGGCCAATCGTCAAAGAAATGCCTTAGCATTTGCCCACCTGGTCTTCCATCCCCACCCACATGAATATGATCATCGCTTTCAAATAAGCTCTTCTCTTCAATTTTGGTCCCAGTGGAGCTGCATGGGGCCCAGTAATGAGACAGCATAAATATCAAGCAAGGACATCATATGAAAACACTGTCCAATAAATTATAATAATAAAAACAAATGTGCCTCTTGAAATTTGAGTTGAGTATATCTTAACATGATTTTTCTATCGTGTGCAAACCATCTTAACACGATAATAACTCAATACTGTAAAAAGGACTTGCATGGTTAGAGTTGTTGAAAGGTGTTAATAATGGTGTCCAACAAATTTAAGACAGACTTTGTACCATCATAAATATTAATTTAAGCCTCAATCCTTTAAAACCAATTTGTATGGTGAATTATGACCCACTTATAAATAATTACTAGTCATACTATATTATTGTACGACATTGGACTCTTAAGTCTAAAAGAGTGTCCATAAAAATTAAAAATCATATGGACGGCATGATGGATGATTTCTAAATTTAGTTTTAGAAAGAAACGGTTGGGGATTATTTGAGCCAAATCCAAAGGCTTCATTATTTGCCAAGTATATGAAACATATTGGCCATGCTCCCTCATTGGGGGTCCGTATCTCAGTTTGGTATCAGTCAAGTCATGTCACAATGCTGAGTGAGTCAGTTGCATCTTCCTTCCATTATTTGTTCAATTGGTTATGTATCAAATTCAAACTTACTTTTTGCAAGTCAATGAAATCCATCTTAAAAACAAGATGACAAAAGACAAAGAAAAAAAAGTTGTTCAAGTAAATGATCTCCCACTAGATTAAATGATCTTCAAACTTGAAGATTTAAAAAAACAAAGGTTATATCAAATCAACATAATTAGATGCAAGTTGAAGAAGAACCACCAATCTTATTAAAGATTTAAATGAAATTTATGTACAATCTATTAATGGCATAATTTCAAACTTGAACCAAGTGGTAGGGTAAACAATATGTGCCAACCCTAATTGACAACTATTCTAATAGGGTGAAGTTTGAAATTTGGCCAAAGATTATTTAAGTAAAAAAGCCAACTTGAAAAGTATTTCTTAGAAATCTTAACTACTAGAAAATCATCCACTTGATTAAAATAAAGCTACTAGTAGTAGTATTTTGTTACAAGTAATTACTCATTAGGCTACTACTAGTAGTATTATGTTAGCAAATCATTGTCATTTAATTAGTAAATTAAGAGAGAGAAGAGTAAAAGATTACCGTTGATTAAAGTGAAGATCAAAAGGAGATTTGAATGAGGAAGTAACAGGAGGCTGTGAAGACAAAGCAGAGAAAGAAGCACCACCACCGGCAGTACTAGTTGGTGTGGGAAGTTCCACAGGCTTTCTTGAACGGTTTCTACCACGATGCATGTGTCTTTCACAGTACTTTTGTCCAGCCACCACATCCCTCGCACACCGCCACTTTTTACCGTCTGTTCTCCGGCAACGACCTGGCTCTGGATCCATTGCTCCTCTTCCCCAATACCCACTTTGCAACACTAATAAAAGAAGAAGAAAAATGTACTACACTTTGTTGTTTTTATCTCATCCAAGTAAAAATAATGTACTGGGGAATATTCAATGATATCATATCACAAAACACGAAGAAAAGAAAGTGTGTTTTTTGGTTTTGTTTTGGAGTATGTCATATGGAAAACCGTGTAAAGATTTGAGAGAAACCAAGTAGAATTAAACTTACATGTTGTAGGTTGATAATGTTGAAGAAAATAAGGAGAAGAATGAAGAAGACTTTTCTTGATAGGTTGAAGAAGTTCAGGAGGAACAGAAGCACCAACCAACATGTACCTAAATATCAAAGCCTGTAACTCAAGTTCTTGCCACTGAGATAAGCTGAAATGGCTTCCCATTCCTATTCCTAATAAAGAGAGAAAATGTAAGAACTAGGTAAAGTGTTGGATCCAAAAGAAGAAAGATATAGTAACTTTGAGAGCAAACTTGAAACAAAAAAAGTACAAGTAGTAAGTAACTAATGCGTTAAGCTAACTCAAAATAACTTTGAGTACATTTTTTTTCTGTGAGAAAACTTACTGGGGAATCTGTTGTTGGAAGCTGATGCTGAATCTGACAAGTTGGTGACTTTGGTGTTGGGTTGAGGTACAAACAAAGGAAGTGCAGGAGAAACAGGTGATTGTTGGTGGTGTTGATGGGAATGGGAATGGGAATGGGATTGAGCAGCAGCAGGGTGAAGAAGTTTTGGCATCTTTGTGGAATATTGTTTCTCTGACTCATGCTGTTGGTTTCTCCATTGTTGTTTCATATGAAAGTCCATGGAGAGAGATAGTGCAGTGAAGTGCAGATATTAAGATTGGTGATGCTTTTTGTAAAGTGTGTGTGGAGATAATTTACTTGGTTAGGTGACTGTGTTGAATGTGTAAAAACCAAGTACTGTGTATGTGAAAAGCTTTTTGTACAGAAGCTCTGTAGGCTCCTTTATATCTTTGGCAGATACCTATAAGACAGAAATAAACAGCACTACCTCCATTCCAAAATATAAACAAATTTTACATTTTAATTCATTCAATTAATTATATAAACCACGTACATCATTAATTGAATGAATTTAAAAAGTAAAATTTGTTTATATTTTGGAACGGAAGGAGTATAAATCATTTTTTTGTCATCTATTTTCATTTATTTGTAGTTTTAAACATTTTATTTATGGTCAGCTTGACTCAGTTGATAAGAAGTAAGGATAATGTATAAAATATGCAAGACTTGGGGTTCAAATTCCAATCATCACAAAATAAAATATGGGGTTTGCTATGATACAGCGACTAATTTTTATTAAGGTGCGTTTTAAAAAAAAATTAACTAAAAAGTTGTTAAATACAATAAATATTGCTAAAACACTCCTAAAAAATAAGTGGACCTAAGTTAACAACTTTCACCAACATTTGCTAAAATAACCCACTTATATGTGGGATTGAGATTCTGGGCAGTTGGAAAAACCCTGCATTCACACAACGGTTTAGATTGAATGTTTGTTTTATTTTTAACTTTCAGGCTAACTCAGCCCCTACTCGAGCCCTTTTTCTCTCTAAAAACAAACTTCTTTCTCTAGAGAAAAACTCATTCATTTGGAAAATCATATTCGCTTCATGTCGTCATCCTGCATCTACTATGTTGTGAAGTTATTATATTTTTAAGCTTCATGTGAAAAGGAAATGCATTTGTTTTGGAAAGTTTGTGGCTGAAATTTTATCAGATCTGATTAATTTAAATTGCTTCAAATCGGTTATCCCATTAATAATTTGTGTGAAATCGGTTAATTGTATAAAAAAATAAGTGCACAATGGGCATGTAAGAGGTTGAAGAAGATATATGAAAGTTGAAGCACCCATGAAATGGGATGTAGGGTTGATGACCACAACAAATTCACAGTTGGAGGCAGATGATATCAGTTGTGTACAAAAAAACTTAAGAGTTAGAGGATACGTGGCAAAAAATAAAACATGAGATAAATCTAATTGTGGGTATTCTCTTGACTGCGTGAACAGTTAACTACGGTGAATCTGCATCCCTTATTTGTGTCAAGTTGAACAATGTAATAATCTCAATGATACACTGCGTATTCTTAAGGTAATATAATAAGTATTTAGAATTTTATTTTTTATGATACTTTAATGATAAGAAAAATAAATATTACTACCTTGCTTTGTGTATATTTTATTCTACTTTTAAAACGGTTGAAATTAAGTCAAGTCGTAAGATTGATTTTAACATATTTAGTTGTTTTTGAGTAATTTTCATTTACAATTAATTCTACTTGAAGCTATAATTTATAGTTTTAAATTTCAAGATTAAATATACAAATTTTGGTTTAAATCCCTAAAATGAAAACGGATTTTTCTCACATTCACCAAAATATTTTGTTTCGACTTTGACCTTTACTGATTTTAACATTTTCTTAATATTTCTTGAACATGACATGGATATACATGAGTTGAACATAATACATGAAGATAATTTAAATATATCATGAACATAATATGGTCATAATCTTCATATAAATATGAACTTAAACTTGTCACCTAAGCACAAAAAATAAATAAAATTTTAGGAGGATGAAAGCATCTCATCTTTATGTTTTATGACTAAAATCAAAATTTTAGTATATTTCTAAATGGCTAGAGACAAAAAAAAATACTCATAAGAGTAAACAAATATAAATGTGGTTGTAAGATAGAGAGAGAGAAAGGATTCTGACAGAAAAGCCTGCAAAATTTGTTTTTAAAGGAAGTGGGGAAGGAAGGGTTAGAGCACTTGAGAAAAGACAGTCAGACAAGACAGTTGAGTGAAAAAAGAAGAGATAATAATAATATAATAATAATAGAAAGAGATAGTGAGAGATGATAGAACCTGCGGTATTTGTCTTTCTGCTTTTGCTTCGGAAATACCACTCTCCAGGGAAATAGTAGCAGCACCCACCCAACATGGGGTTTCTAACTTTTTATTTATATAATAATGCTATAGCAGTATCTACTCTATCTATAGCAACAGCTTCACAATCACAGTATTGCATAGAGTATTACAATAGTATTATTATACACAAAATTTGTCTTTATTTTATTTTTTGAAAGGAAAAAAAGGTTGAATTTGATTTTCTGTTTTTGTGTTTCTAGTTTTGGATGAATCTGTCTTCTGCAGGCAGAGTGCACATATATTGTTGCAGAGATTATGAAGACTGACAAATGGAGTTTTGATCCGACACAGCAGTTCTATTTCAGTAGATGAGAAGATTATCAAAAGATTTTCGTTATTCCATTTCTTATTATGCATTGGAGAGTGGGAGTGGGAGTGGGAACAGATACAGATTTTGACTTTGACTTTGCTATCATTGGAGTTAAGAAACAAGGCGCAAATTAATCCTACTCCCTTTTTTTAGAAAATGATTTTCATCCTTTTACACCTTTTGTCCCTTGTTAGATGACCTGTTTGACAATTTATATTTTTGACCTGACATATTTTGACCGTATTTTTATATTAATATACAAAAATAAATAATATCATATAAGATATTGTTGGATTCGTCTCGATGAATATTTTCAAAATATTAAATTTTTATAATTTTTCTAAATAGATAATTAAAGATATTAAAGATTAAAAACATGCATTTATATGTGTGTCAGAGTGAATTAGGTCATCTAATAAAGGACGGAGGGAGTAATATGTTTTCTTTTTAAAATATTATTCATTTATCATTTTCAAATTTATATTACAGATAGTACAATTGAGTATGAATATAATACTAGGATTCAGGATAACAAATGCTTCCCAACTCCAAACAAACTACTTGATAAAAACAAAAATTAACAAGTACACTAAAATTCTCACACACAAATGTGAATTGTGAAGTTCCAAATTTGAATTCATATAAAAATGTCTAATTGAATAATATTGGCAATTAATATTTATGGTTAAATATGTTTTTGATCCCTATAAATATACTAACTTTTCGTTTTAATTCCTCTAAAATTTTCCTTCAACTTTTAGTCCTCCAAAAAATTTTCCATCTTCACTTTTGGTACCTCTTTTAAAGTAAATTCATATGTAGAATTCATATTTTTGAATAAAATTATGCAGAAAAATTTATAATATTATAAGAATCTCTCCCAAAAAAATTTAGAATTTTTTAACTAAATATGAATTTAATATGAATTTTTATATTTTTTATGGTTAAAAATTCATATTAAATTTATGTTTTGTTAAAAAATTCTTTTTTTTTTTGAAAATATTTTTACAATATTCTACACGTTTCTGCACAATTTCATTAAAAAAATATAAAAATTAACTTAAAAATAGGGACCAAAAATAGTGATTGAAAATTTTATAGGGACTAAAGGTTGAAGGAAAATTTTAAAAGGACTAAAACGAAAATTTGATATATTTATAGGGCCAAAAACATATTTAATTTAATACTATTAAAAACATCATATCTTCTACCAGTAATATGCGTCATGGAATATATTCGATTCATTTATATAATTTTCATTTCACTATTCCCAACTTATATGGGGAGTAGAACCCCTAAAGAAAGCCTCACGGTCATCATTATCAATGCCTAGAGCTTGTTTTTCTCGGATGATGAAATGAAAACATACCAATGAGTGAATTAGGATTGTTTTTTTAAAAGAGATAAGTTAATACTCTCCATTCCTTATTAGATGATCTAGTTCACTCTGACACACATATTAATGCATATTTTTTATCTTTAATATCTTCAATTATCTATTTAAAAAAATTATGAAAATTTAATATTTTGAAAATATTCGTTGAGACTAATCCAACATCTTATATGATATTATTTATATTTGTATATTAATATAAAAATACAGTCAAAATAAGTTAAGTCAAAAATATACATTGTCAAACACGTCATCTAATAGGGGACGGAGGGATTAATTGTTTAAGAGCATCTAAATATAGACATTCATTTTTGGATATTTAAATCGATATTATATGCAGAGATCGCTCCTTTGTAATTTTTTAATAATAGTATCTAATAAAAATTAAATTCCTTTAATATAGCATCTCACAAAAATTTCTAAAATGGACTCACTAATCAATTATCAAAAAATTTATATTCGTACATTTCAAATTTTAATATTTAAAAAGTGTGGGTCTCACTTAAGATTCAGGTCTTGAGTGAGAGCCCGGGTCATATAAGACCCATAAAAATTTTCTATATCGGGTCCTAAATATTCAAAACTATCCGGTTGAAGATGGTCTAAGGGTAACATTACAAGAAACTTTCCATTAAAAAATAATACTAACTTGTCCTCTAAGACCACAAGTTAAGAGGTCAAATATAAAAAGATGATTACTGACTAATAGTATCTGGGGTACATTTTTAGTATTCAAAATTATGAAACGATTTCTTTAAAAAGTTAAATATTTCGTTTTTAATGCATTCAATACACAAATATACATAAAACACATTCTTTTCAAAATAAATGTCGTTTAAGATTTTGACACACATATTTCAATTCTCTCTTCTCCCTCTCCAACAAGTCGGCCCTAGTTTTTTCTCTCTAGGTTTTCTCTTATAGTTTTTTCATTGAGAGGTGGTTTTGGGTCAATTTTTGACCCGAAATCACCCCTCTTCATCTTTCTATAGTCCATTTCAATCTAAATAAGTGATTTTCACATAGATCTAGGGTTTTTTTCTTCGCGATTTTGTCACCCGAGTGTGGTGGTGTGTTGTTCGTCGTCTTGTGCGGCGTTGTTTGATTTCCCGTCTTGTTGCGGTGTTCATTTGATTCATATTGAAAGATCGGTTATTCAATCAAAGATTTAGGCATCAACGTTGCATATTCGGAGGCATGAGTATTCCGGTCAACTTGATTTAATCATATATTTTTGTGGGCATTTTGTCGTTATACGCTATTAACTTGGATGATGTGAGTTTGTTCGCAGATTAATCCTTTACGTTTTTAGCGGTGTTGAATAATGTATTCTATCCATTTGAATGAATGTCATTTTGTTTTTGTTAAAAGAAAAAGATTTTGACACACATACTAAAAGATGCAATGATTAGAAGAAAGTGAATAGTCGCTTTACCAAATTATCTCTATCAACTATTGATGTTTTTTCAACTATCATAACTACAAAGTAAAAGTAATGTTTTGGTAGGCGTGTATATAGTGGCAATATTGGAAAGATGAAATTATTATTGCATTAGAAATCAAAAGTGATGTTAATTTTAAAATATATTTTTTTACTAAAAGGACACTCATTTTAAAACGGAACGAGTATATAGAAATTTATTTTTCATCTCTCCTCATCGAATCAAACACGAAAGTATTTGCATAGTCAACTTTTTAAAAAACTAAGGGTTAAATATGTTTTTGGTTCTTATAAATATGTCAATTTTTCATTTTAGTCCCTCTAAAAAATTTCATCAACTTTTTGTCCTCCAAAAAAATCTCATCTTCACATTTGGTCCCTCATTAAAAGTGAACTCATACGTAGAATTCTTATTTTTGAATAAAATTTATAATAATATAAGGAACTCTCAAAAAAAAAATTAGAATTTTTTACCAAAATATGAATTTATAAATTTTTGGAGGTAAAAAAATCATATTTAATTTAAATTTTGTTAAAAAATTCTAAAAATAATTTGTTTACTTATTTTTACAATATTATATACATTTATGCACAATTTCATTAAAAAATACAAAAATTTACTTACAAGTATGGATCAAAAAAGGTGATTGAAAATTTTATATGAACTAATAGTTGAAGGAAAATTTTATATGAACTAAAAGTTGGTATATTTATAGGGACCAAAAACTAAATACATTATATATACATATATGACGATTTTTTATGGATCATGTTAGCTTGTGTTCTGAGGACAAAAGTTAAGGAATTTAAAAAGGAAAAAAAAACATAATTTTTGTATTGAAAAGATAAACATTTAAAACTTTTATATTATAGAATGTACAATTTTCAAAATTAAATTTTTATAAACACTAGTTAACATTTTAGAAAAATAAAAACCGTAAAATTAAGTATTTCATGATTGTAGTGTTTAAGATTTTTTTTTTTTTGGTATGAAATTTCCACCTTTATTTAACAACGACTGAACTTTGTTATGCACGCACACAGCGTGGGTTTCTCTCTCAACCAAATTTTATTCATGCAGAAAAGTCAAACATCAAGTTTAAACATGTGATGTTTGTTTTTTCTGCATGAATAAAAGAGATGTGTTATTTGAACAATCATCTGCATGACAATTTATGGGTCAATCATAAATTTACAAATAAATGTATATATTGACACAAAAAACAAAGCAATAGAAAGAGAATGTTGTCACAGATTGATTGTACAAATATCATTTCTCTTGTTAAAAAATTTCATTTCTTAGCTTGATGTTTGGTTATACTCTTACCTTTCATGAACTTTGTCCCCATTCAATGGAAAATATGTTACATTAAGATCACTCATTTTTAACATTTTTTTTCTGAATAAAATATGAATTCATAAAATGTTTCGAGACAAACTAGGCATCCTTACCCAAAATTAATTCAATAAAAAATATGTTACATTAAAATCACTCATTTATGAACAATTTTTTTCTAAATTTTAGAACATTAAAATGCTTTTTGAAAACAAAAAATAGAGGACGTATTCTCATTGTATTGAATCTTTCTTTGAAAAAAGGCAAATGTTAACTTGTGCCCTCAAGGGTACATGTTAAGGAACTTATTATAGAAATACACGTATCAAAATTCGTGTATTCAACTTCTTAAAAATTGACGTGTTATGTTTTTCAATGTAAAGTTGCTCTTTTTGGGTTGCTTAACATGTGCCCTAAGGGCACAAATTAACACGACCCTTAAAAAAATTATCAGAGCGGGGCAGCTTTGTTTAGAAGGAACGAAGGCTTCATTACAGGAGTGCCACAAATTCTTAATGAACCCGAAATTGCAGAATTTGTCGTTTAAACGAAGGCATGACTCGACTATGAGTATGAAAAGTGGAGGTGGTAGAGTTGAAAAAGTGGAGGGAGTATGTGATATGGTTTTTCAACATTTGAAATCTCATTTTCAATCTAAAAGTTTTGTCTTACCAAGTTCGGAAAATCTTCAATTTCAATCATCTCGGAATAATGGTGCAGTTTTGTTGATTTTCCCTTCTTTTTAAAGGTCGGGATTTTGGTTTCTTGAAGGAATTTTGGAAGGATTTTAAGATGATGTTTTTTAGTTTACTAATGAATTTCATGATTATGGTAGATTGGTGAGAGGGTCCAATTGAACAATATTCATTAAAAGAGGTGAGAGGGTCCAATTGAACAATATTCATTAAAAGAGAATGTTAAACATTGTCTTGAGGTATTGGTTAAGTAACCAAAACAAATACATTCTTCTGTCACTGTTATAAGCAAAATTTAACATTTAAGGTTTATTCAATAAATGATGTATGTGATATATATTAAGGACCACATACATAATTTATTAAATAAATCTAAAATATTAATTTTTGCTTATAATAGTGATCAGATAGTATAACTTTTTAGAAGGAAAAAAAAAATGTAATAACTACTTCATCAAAAGTCAAGACTTATATTTTTAAGACAAATTTTTTATTTATAGATTTTTTAACCATTGTCCTGAGGGCACTAGTTAACTAGACCATTGTTTTAATTCCGAATAAAAATAACCACAACTAGTGGCGGATCCAGGAACCTCAGCCATGGGGTGCAAAAAAAAAAAAACTCATTAATTGTTATTGTAATTTTGCATCTAAAATGGATTGACAATGCAACTTGTTGCCGGTTTGTCTTTCATTTGTATGTAATTTTCTATATATATATATTTGAGTAAAATCAAGATCTTCAAAGATTTGTATAAAAAAATGTTCATGATAAAATTATAAACACATAAATTCACACTTTTGTTACTTTTACCCAAATAATCACATTAATTTTTATAGGTTATTATTTTTGACAAATTATATACAACTAAACATAATCATAGTCTTTATAGAAGGAAAAAGAAACGGCCAAAGAAGGAACTTTTTTTAGTAGTATACAATATAAAATTTACTTGCAAAATGATTCGACATGCATTGATTAGTTGCAGTAGTTTAGCAATTGAACCATCAACCAAGGCACATCGATTTGACGGTCTGCAGGTGCAAAAGGAAAAACTGAGGATGTGCAAATAGCAAAATCAGTATAATAATAGACATAAATTGGAAAATTCCAGGGTGTGCAGGTGCACACCCTCAATCCCAGCTAGCTACACCCCTGACCACAACAGTAAAATGATTATAAACTTATTTCCATGTATAAAGTTTTTGGAGGTGCTTGTTAATAGAACGACCAAAGTTATTAATAGGAAGACCAGGTGGGGTTTAACCTGGGAAAACAAAGTTTTTTCCCACCATGGGAAACTTTGCTTTTTACATGCAGCTGGCAGCGATGACTTGTTATGATGATAAAAAATAATTAATTAAAACATTTTTTTTTGAAGGATAATTAAAACATATTAAAATGCCAAATAAATCGCTTCCAATTGAACACTGTTGCAACAAAAAAATTAAAAGAAAACGGTTCAAATGAAAATGAAATATTTCACTGTTCAATGTTTACAAAATGCGTTCTTCTCTGCATCTGTCTTACTGTTGACAATCTGAATTTATTATTTATTGATTTCTCAACATTTGACACAGCAGTTCCAGAATCAAAATAGTTCCTTCTTAGAGTTATTTTCAATTGAATTTTTTTCTTATTCTGATTATGGAAATTTCTTTAAACATTTCAATTGAATTTTTAAATCCATTCTACTCTTTAAGGAACTATTTTCATATAATTGGTTTCCTTGCATGATTTCCACGTGTACAAAATAGCAACCCTTCCATGTTCTCTTCATCCTGTAATAGTGAAAGAGTTACAATTTTTGGCTAGAAATGAAAGAACCAGAAAATTTCTGAAAAAAAATAATGTAGTAATTGATGTAAAAAATGGTTATGTTAAGAACAATGCTTTAATTCAAAAACGTTTTGGGGTGGCGACAAAGAGAACAAAGGATCCGAGGGAAGAATTTTTTAGAGACACTAACATGGTTAAATTTAAAACCCCCACACATGAATCCTCACAACCAAAATCTTGCAAAGAAACAACCTTTGATTGATTTAAGGAAACCCCCACTTGTTTCTCCCTTAATTTTGAAAGAAGGCTATTGTGATGGTTACTCTGATTGTGTTGATGGGGTTTAGAGGGACTGTAAGCATGTTGCTGGACGAAGAAGAAGAAGCAAGGTTTAGTTGGGGTTCTACGTCTCTATTAAAATAAAACAAATGCATAATTATTTTTTAATAGTTTGGTGGGGTCAACTTTTTTGTTACACAATAGCCAACAAAAAGTTTCAAACCATTACCAGGTAACATATCTGAGTCATTCACATAAAAAAATATTAAATCAATGGCTGTTATTAAACTTTCCCATCGTGGGAAACAACTTTCCTTTCCCATACTAAATCTCATCGGAAGACTAAGCTTGTTTCTTGCAAGAATAAACGGACCAGGATTTGCTGTTGTTCAAAATGACGCAGTTACACACTGTTTTTCATTTAAGCCATTGAATTAGATTCTTGTGGCACAAATTCATCAAACGGCTGACATTAAAACCGCGGGAAAAGTTACAGCACCAAAACCCAATCCAAGAATAAACATAGGGCAACCTATGACTGAGTTGTTTCAACATTTTGTGATAGTCTCTTTACATTCAGGGTGTAATGACCACATTCTCAAATCTAAATTGAGATGCAAATCTAATTTCTTCAAACCGGAAATCTAGAAGCAAATGATAGTGGTCATATATATGTTTTATGGTAGTAGAGCATGAAACATAGGAGCACATGTCTATCCACATCAGATTACATATGGATATGTCTAGCGTTTTTTGTGCGTAATTGTTACCACCTCTTCCATTGGTCTGTGTGAAAAACATTCCTCTAGCAGGCAGATGAATGAGTTGATTAATATCAGTTCAGTCTTGAAAATCCTTCATGGGGAGCCTAGTAGGTTGAAATGTGCCTTTGTGCTCATGAGCACCAATACTAATGTTAAAATCACCAATACGACACCAAGAAAGATTATATTGAAGCTGGATATTTGAAAGATTGTTCCAAAGTAGTCTTCTCTGAATAAAATTGGGTGAAGCATATATAGCTGATATGATGAATTCTTCCCATTCTCATCAACGGAAAAGAAAAATATTATTATCAACTAACAACATAGTAGGATCCAAGTTAATGGAGCATATGCATCCTAGATTAGAAGTTAAATCATTCATATCATTAACTGAGAAAAGCTTTAGCTTTAGTCTAGATAGCCATCTTTGTGGAAAAGCATTATAGGACATCCAGGGGCTCAACTATAATAACAAAATTCGGTTTATGAGATAAAATAAGGTTTTTTAAAGGTAACCTTGAAGGAGAGTTAGCAATCCCCCCTCACATTCCCCAAAAAAGACACTTTATGATGAAGTGGTAGGATTTTTCACACATGACCTCGTGTTATAGTTACCTTGACGTGCTTTATTCTTTTTAGCTGAGGAAAACTTCATTTATTTGTTAGCATCCCCATGTCTCTCTGCACAATTTTGTGCATAACTTCGTGGGGTTTAGCATAGGCACGGAAAATTGTTCTCCATGATGGAAAAGTTTAAGCAAGACCGTGGATATATTAATTTTTTATTTCAACGGTCCATATTGATTACTTGTTACCTGATTGTAAATTTTTGTTTGTAATCTTTTTTGTAGATGTAGACCCCACAAATACTAATTGTTTATGTCTAAAAAGATTACTTTGTTTTTAAAATGAGATGAGCTCTTATGTATTTAATGATAATGCAGCAACGGGCCACACAAATTTCAAACCCAATTTGAGTTGATTTTTATTTTCAAATTCCACACAATTAATTAAATGTACTCTATTTATTATTATTTTATTTTTTTGTTATATTATTTATTATTATCAGCGAGATAACACATGAATTACAAGATATGTAGTAAAAATAGAGATAATAAAGTTTCTTTATTTAAAACAACATTGATCGGTAAAATAAAATATTTAAGGCAAAATTTACAAAAGAGTAAAAACAAAGAAGCAAAATTTCCTTGTAAAAAAATGAGGCAATTTTTTTTAAAAAAAATAATTCTGAATCAACATAAAAGAGGCAAGTCTAAATGAGTGGCTAATATATTTTTAATTATTTTTTTTATTTTTATAAAATTAAAAAATCCAGAAAAGAGAAAGAAAAAAAAATGTAGTTCTTCAATCTTCATTCCAGAAAGTTCAATTTTTTCATCACCATCTTCTTTATAGTCTTCATTCACAAAATTAAACCAAAAATTAAATGCACCCATTTAACCTAAAAGGCTAAAATCCAAAAGGATGAAGAAATCACTTTGAATCAAGAACAAAAATAGTGAAGAAGGGGATGGAGAAAGTTTGTTGTAGAAGAGTAAGAAGTTGATTTCTTAAATCCAAAAACTTGAACCACAACTTCTAATTTTAAGTAAGCGGTGGCTAGAAGACCCAATATCATAAAAAACTTGCAATCCTGCTGATTCATAGTACAATAGAGTTCATCAAGAGGAGGTTTTGATTTTTTTTCCCTTGCCGGAAATGCGGGAGGTGCAGAACTTACAATGTCTGATGGGAAGGAAATAAAAGACCTAATCTTCTAGAAAGAATAGAAGTGAGGTGAAGCAAAGCAATAGCAAACAGAGAAGGTACACACGAAAAAACAAACAAAATTAAAAAACAGTTTTCTTTTACTGAAACAGGTTTCAAACTGACAGGTGTCCTGGAAATGGAAGCTTTCCCATGGTGGAAAAAAACTCCTCATTCCTAGGCTAAATGCCACCTCATATGGATGCTCAACCTATTTTAGCTGAGCGTCATCAACATATTCTGAACAATCTTTTGAATCATTATCCTTGTCTCTTTCATCTCCTTGGACACGTTAATGCTCAGATTTAAAACTTTGAGCTAAATTCATTCATTTTTATCAAGTTTACTTATTTAAATATTTTTTATTAATAAATCTTAAATTAGTGTTTATGACATTTGTACCAAAAATATTATTAATAAACTAGTATCGATTTAGTTCATGTAGTATCACTATGTCTCCAATTTAGTTTCTAAAGTTAAAAATAAGATGACATTTTTTTTTTTACATTAGAATAGAAAGCAAGCGGGCAACAAACTGCGCCGCTAGACTTTTTTGAAATAGATTGATGATATTTGACTTTTACTTTTCTTTAATAACAACTTTTATCATATGTACATCTTGAAATCTACTAAGGTAAATAGTTTATAATAGATTGAAAATTATTGTAAACTCAAAAATTGATTGATAATTTTAAAAAAAAATCCCTGAAAGTGCATCAAAATTAATCAAACTCAAATCCAACAGGTCTTCAATTTTGTAGGTAAAATAAGGTAAAAATACTTGATCAAAATAAAACAGTGGTACGGATGAACAAGAGCCCACCAATATTTATCCACATAGCCTAATTCGTCTGTATCTATAGAGACAGAGTTAAATAATGGAAAAATGAAAAGAAGAAAAAGTGATCCCATTTCACATGTCTCAGAACTGAAATATGTCACTCATACTGACACCATATGTCATAATTAATAATAATAGTATTATCTACGTGGGTCCCATCTTTACCCTCAACTCACTCTTTCTATTTTAACATTCTTTGTTGGAAAAAGCGAGGCACGGCGGCACGCGAGTTCTTTACGATCGCCCCACGTGCTTCCACGTGACTTCTTTTTACATTGAGTAGGCACTATTTTCTTTGTTTATTTCTCCAGGTAAAATCAATTATAAACTCAAAAGCTCCAATTTTAAAGTATAATCAATTTCAAAGGGAAAATCAATTCTACTTACAAGTAACCAAACATGTAAAAATTAACTCAACACTTTAAGAATTATTTTTGGTCCCTCTAAAACTAAAATCAAACAAACACTAAACGCAAATTTTATACGGGCTAAAAACTTTAGAGCCCGTTTGGTGCGCATGATAAGATAGTCATAGGATATGATAAGAAGTTGGATAAAGATATGATATGATAGTGATAGGATAGTCACTTATGCTATCATGTGTTTAAAGCACACGTGATAAGCAACATGGTTGAATTAATTTTATATTTTTTTCCCTAAAAAAAATACATATATTTTTTTATATTCTGAGGAAAGAAATCAATGAAATTAGGAAAAGGAGAAAAAAGGAAAGGGAAAAAGTTAGGAAAATCAAAGCTGGAAAAATGTCATTATAGAAGCACAAAACTAATGAAATGAAAGAAATAGAGTCATTTGAAAGATAAGAAGCAAAAGAACTCAAAATCATATGAAATTAGATTTTCCAATGACAATATTATAATAACGATTGTAACTTGTAAGCACAAAAATTAAAAAAAGATTATGTGAAAAACTGAGACACGAAATTAATCAATTGAAAAGCCGAGGAAGAAGAGACGCAGGAAGAAGAAGCAAAATTGTGGAATAAAATCATTTTAGAAATTGAAGACTAGCGTTAATTGAAAAGTGCAGATAGTGGGAATCGAAGAGCATCCTTGAGAAATAGAAAACATGAGTGCGCGCTTTGTTTTATGCTATCAACTTGCTAACCCAGCCTAAACTAAGGATAAAAATAACAAAGAGTGAGTAGGATAGGATAAATAATTGGTTTATTTTATCCTTTCCTATTGAAGCACCAAATAAGATATTCAAATAGGATAGAATAATTTTATCATATCATGTCTCCTTATTATATGTCTCCTTATTATGTGCACCAAACGAACCCTAAATACTTATGTATTGGACTTGTGTTATTGGTACACTAAAACCAATTGGCAATGATGACAAGTCTACACATAAAACTACAAGATTTTAACTAGTGTGAAACTTGAGTTCAGGGTTCTATGTGAATTAACGCCAACTTGGAGAAGTTGTGGTGTGTAATACATCATGACCTCTAACTAAACTACTTGAGGAAGAAAGCATTTTAACATGTTAAACAATTTTAGCGAGTAATTTGATATTTCGTTGAGAGACACTCACAATTTCAAAACGCAACATGGGAAAGATGAAGACGTGGTAAATATCAGTTATTTCTAGTCAACAAAAGGATTATGACTATTTCATAACTTTATATCAACATCTCCACGCGAAAAGAATAACAAAACTTATGGTGGCATCATATAACTAATCAACGAGATTGGAATAGTACACAACACATGTCAATCAAATAACTATTTTATGCTAGACTATGATAAATGCATGCAAGGGAGAGCATGTAGTTATGGCGGAAAACACTACCTTAGGATCTTTTAGGTAATGAATAATTTCTTCAAGTTCAGCCTTTGTCTCATCCACACCTTTCAAATCACTTAATTTAGTATATGTCTCCACGCTGGGAATCACTTCATCTATACCACGTATTTGGCTCCAAACTAAGGGTGAAAAACAAAACAAAGAATGTTCCCATCAAATTCAGATTGAATATTGTAAGTTAAGTTAACACAGTAATACCTTTAATTAAAACATAGACAATGAGAGCATGTAAACCGAAAAAGCAGAGGTAGCTCGCTGCATCATGCCACATCGACTCTTTGAAATTTCCACCTTCTGAAGCAGTGAGCATACGAATAAGAGCACTTTCAGTTCCAAAAAATCTGTTCTTTGTAGGTTTTCCTGCATTTCTAAGAGCAGTATTAAGGCCACCTATAGTGCTTTCTTCCTCTCTCGTTGAGTTAGAAATTCGTGAAAATACAAATACTGAGGTTATAAAGCGTGGTCTGTAAAATGTGCAAAACAAATAAATATACAGAGAGCTGATTGAAAAAAGAATAACGAATTTCAACAAGTTTTGAATTTTGCAGACTGCAACATAAATGAATATAAGATATCGGATTTCGTATATCCATCATTTATTTAATCAATCCATGAAATGCAAGTATTATGAAACTAAACAAAAGGTCAAAAGAGGTATCAAAATAAAGTGTGCAAACGAAAAAGATTATATTTGAGAAGAATAACATGAACTAAATTGGAACAAAAGTCTCGTACTTGTATGATATAGTTTCCAGTCAATAAATGTTTGACCTTTCCAAATTCAGATTGTCGTCAGTTGAACCTGCAAACATAAGCCATGCATCATTCGTTAGGGTTTCAAAACGGTTAAAGGCAAAAGAGGGTAGGGTTTCAAAATAACTAACTAACCTGTGTTGAAGCTTGATGGATTGAATAATAGAGATGTGTTATGAAACGCCTCCAACAAGCCATGTTACCACCATAATAGAATAAAACGACTGTGATCAATGTGCGTGCATTTTCGAGATGAAAAACCCTAAACAGAGACGAAGAAGGGAATGAAGGACAAACTCAATAGCTACAAGAAGAACAGAGCAAGCTCACTCTTCCTTGTATAAATATAGACTTAAATGCACTTTTGATCCCTCTATTTTAACTTAATCGGAATTTTAATCTCCCTATTTTCAAAACCACTATTTTAGTCCCCCTATTTTACGAAGGATAGTAACTACTCTGTTAAGAGTGGATATTATGAGATAAAAAATTGGGAGAGGCAAACTAGCACATGCCCTTCAAGTTCAGATCATCATAATAAATTTTGGTTAACCAATAACACTCCTAGACAAAAAAACACTTGTGTGGAGGATTCTTAACAAAATCATCCCTGTTAGAGAAAGTTTAAGCAAAAGGGGCATTAGATGTAATATTCTTTGTCCCATTTGTGACAGCAAAATGGAGACTATTTCTCACTGTTTTATGACTTGTGATAGAGCTAAGAGGGTTTGGTTTAGATTCCCTTTAACCATCAATCTCAATAGGTGTCCAGAGGTTGATTTCAGTGAATGGCTTATTCAGTGTGTAGAATCAGAAAACAAAGAGACTTTATCAATTATGTTTTCTATTATTAATGGCATTTGGATGGCCAGGAATGCAAAAGTTCATGAAAATAAAGATATAAGCATTCAGGATCTGGTGGAAAAATCTATAAACTCCTACAACAATGCAATCTGGTGAATCAAAGAATATCAACAATCATCCAACAGAATCAGCAAAACCATACTCGAAAATCTACCCAAGCACGTTGGTACCCTCCCCCAGAAAAGTACTACAAAATAAATACTGATGCTAACCTGGAGGTAGATGGATTTTGGGGTCTCAGTGCTATACCTAGAGATACACATGGAGCTGTAGTCGCCGCTGAAACGTGGAGAGAAAGAGGTGATCAAATCGCGGTTGAAGCGGAGGTTAAGGCATTGATGAATGCCACAAATCTGGCCATCGATTGTTGTTTTCTCAAAGTCATTTTGGAATCAGACTGTGAGAGGATAGTGAAAGGGACAAATGATCCGTACCAGATGGGGTTTCCTGGTTCAAAAAATTAAAGACAAGAAGCACTTGTTGGAGGATATGAAAGTTCAACACATTAGGAGAGAAGGGAATCGGGCTGCTCACATTTTAGCCCAATAGGCTAGTGTTATTTTAGATCATGTTTGGTTGGAGGATAATCCATCAGCCATTTCACACCAATTGTACATTGACAATTTGAATTAATATAATCTTTCAAAGTATAATTTTCACCCATTGTTTAATTAAATTGATTGTTCAAATTGAACCACCACAAAGCAAAGACAAAGGGATGTGGATTCTCAGCAGTCAAGAGGCATGAACATAACGTTCGCAACAACAATAAAATCACATATAATTGCAAATTGGGGACAAATTCAGCAATTTCCTCGGATATAGCAGACAACTTGCATTCACTACACAATCCCCGTTATAATCGTGTCCCGCGCAAACTCTAAATCATGCATGCTCGCAGCTTTGGCACCATGCTTTGCTGCCCGAAGGGCAGCAACATCAACTAATTTTGCAAGGTTAGCCCCAGAGAACCCAAGTGTACACCGAGCAATGTTCATCACATCAACATCTTCCTCCTTTAGAAACTGTGTCATATTGGAATAAGAAACACACATTAGAAGTTTCATTCTAAGTTCTAACCATTCAATATTCCAAAACTTGACTATATTTCACAATTGTGCACACCCACAAATAAATTACAAAACTTGAATAAAAATAGACATAGTTCAAAAAGTATCACAGGTTATCATGGGTGTTGGGCTGTTAGCTAACGTGAAGTGTCCAGCAGACACCCAATCATAGCATGCCTTTGAAAATTGGTGGGCAATTTACCCAAACCAATAAAAACCAGCCACGTGTCATCCATTATAAAAATAACTTCTCTTTTTTTTGAAAAAACATTTATTATTTTATTTTACAATTTTAGCATGTATTTTATTATTTACATATTCATTCCAATTAAGAATGGCTTTACAAAATCATTGAAAATAAAAAATATCATCCCTAGGATTCGAACCAAGACACACACACTCTTGATTAAATAATTTAACCATTTGACCAATACATCTTGATGAAACAAATTGAAATGCAAAATATATGTTATTAGTGAGCAATATTTTTTTTTGCAGCGTCTTATAATCCAAGCTTTAGTAAAAGAAAACTCAATATATATGTGTGTATAT